>Ga0315312_1000046_pt1 | contig 242379 bp, 265 predicted proteins | sample TDP7_MG_FD_203629 | JGI IMG/M metagenome (GOLD analysis project Ga0315312, IMG submission 203629) | Freshwater sediment microbial communities from Lake Towuti, South Sulawesi, Indonesia - TDP7 | ecosystem: Environmental > Aquatic > Freshwater > Lake > Sediment | place: Indonesia: South...
AGGTTACAGTAATCCCGGAGTTCTCCTCACTCTCCCTAATATTCCTACTTATCATCGCAACATTAACAATCGTTTTATTAAAAAGGAGACAGCGCGACGTTTTTCCTCAGCCGACAACAAAACCAACATATTCCTAACTGCTCTTGAGATTGGTTGCAATCTTTTTGGCTTCTGAAATGTGCTCTGCCATTTGGCGTCCAGCTGGCGAAAGCTTGCTCAGTCGTCTAGGCGCGTGAAACTCGCTCATTATCAAGCCTTCTTCAGCTAAGAACCGTATTATCCTACAGCAATGCTCTTGCGTAATTCCGGCACGTCTAGCAATCTGATTATTCTGCAAAGGCTCCTGCTCAAGCAGTGCCTCTAGTCTTTTGACATAATGAGTGAATGAGTCAACTGTGAAGTTTCTCATGGTTATCCAGTTTCTGTGCAGAAACTCTTAAATTCGCCCTTGTTGTTATAGCGGGAAGTTTCAAGAAGGGACCTTTGTATGCTCAATATCAGAAGGTTTGTGAGAGATAAGGATGAAGAGACTTGGCTTAGAATATGGAATGAATCCTTCAAGGAATATGAAGACGAGAGAGCAATGACCATGGAAGACATGAGGATATGGGAGAACAGCCCGAGATTTGACCAGGAAGGAATGTTCATCGCAGAATGGAAAGACAAACCTGTTGGAATGGTTTACGCTAAAGTCGACAAGAAGAGGGAAGAAAAGAAGGGCTTCATCAATTTAGTCGGAGTTCTCCCAGAATTCCGAAGAAAAGGCGTTGGAAGAAGGCTGGTGGAAAAGGGCATTGAGAACCTAAGGGAGCGTGGCATGGAAACCGTGGAATCTTGGACAAGAGAGGATTATACGGGTTATAGGAAACTCTTGGAATCCATGGGGTTCAGTTTAGTTAGGGTTTTCAGCACAATGAAGCGAGATTTAGACACGATTCCATCTACCATAGGAGAAAACAGAGAGGTGAAACTTCGAACCATGAGCAAAACCATGGAGGACATAAAACTGCTCAATTGGCTAGGCAACGAAACCTTCAAAGAACACTATAATTTTAGACCAAGCACCGTTGAAGAAACCAAGTATTCAATTGAGAATGAACCCGACATTGATATAAACGGCTGGTTCTTCGCATATCTAAAGGATAAACCAGTCGGATACGTCGGAATTGGAATCGACAAAAAATTCATTGCAGAAAAGGGAATAAATCGTGGCTGGATCTGGGTCATAGGAGTCCTAAAACCACATAGAAGAAAAGGGATAGGTGCAAGATTGATGTTAGCATCTATGCAATTTCTGAAGGATAAGGGAATGAGTGAGGCTATGTTAGGAGTCGACGACATAAACCCCACCAAAGCGATTGAACTCTACAAGAAAGTAGGGTTTACAGTGTATAAAAAAGAACCAGCCTATTGCAAAGAAATCAAATGACCATAGTCTTTCCTCTACTCGGTGATCGGTTTTAAACTAAAACTGTCGTAATTGTCGTTTTCTTTTTTCTGCGATAGAGATTCTTCCGACATGTTTTAATACTACATACGCATATTTTCTTTTAGAGTGATGAAAAGTGTCGGATTTCAACGGAAAAAAACCAGAAAACAGAGAAGAATTCGTCAAATTACTTACAATTGCAAAGCAAAAGGAAGTCGAGATCAAAAAGGCAAGGGGAAGTAGATCGACAAAACCGACAGTCTCAGGCACAGCACAAATAATGAAGGTGCATCGTGACACGCTCTACAAATGGATGACTGAGTTTGGCGTCAATTTCGAAGAAGTTGGTGAGAGAGAAGCGCCCTTGCCAATGGTAGGAAAGGAGGCTGAACCCTACACCTACCTTATTGGCGAGGCTTTAACTGGAGAAGGAACCGAAGTGGCTCATATAGATCTAATAATTGGCGACAAAACAGGTCCCGTAGGAGAAGCCTTCGCTAATGGTTTGTCCAACTTGTCAGCTGGACATACACCTCTCCTTGCAGTTATCAGACCTAATCTCCCCCCAAAACCTCACACGCTTCTAGTTCCAAAGGTCACTGTAAAAAATCTTGAAGAGGCAGGTAAGATTTTTGGTCCTGCTCAGGCGGCTGTGGCTAAGGCTGTGGCTGACTCTGTGGAAGAGGGCCTTATACCCGAGGATAAACTCGATGATTGGGTAATAATATGCAGTGTCTTTGTTCATCCTGATGCAAAAGATTACCGAAGAATATACTCCTACAATTACGGAGCAACAAAACTCGCCCTACAAAGAGCGTTAGCCAAGTATCCGCCACTACAGAAAATAATCTTTGATAAGGATCGGGCGAAGCATCCTATTATGGGGTTCAAGGTGCCTAGATTGTGGAGACCACCATACCTACAAATCGCTTTTGACGTTCCAAGCCTAGAGAGAACAAAGAAGATCATAAGTGAGACACCAGAAAGCGACAGAATCATCTTTGAAGTTGGCACACCACTGCTGAAAAAGTATGGAACAAGAGCAATTAGTGAACTTAGAGAACTAGCCAAAGACACATTCATAGTGGCTGATCTAAAAACGCTGGACGTTGGAAAAGTAGAAGTTGACCTAGCCTTTGACGAAACTGCAGACGCTGTGGTCGCCTCCGGATTAGCTGTCGAAGAAACCGTTGATAGATTCATTTATGAAGCACACAGACTTGGAATCTATGCGTACGTAGATATGATGAACGTCGCTAATCCACTTGAAAAACTTAAAGCACTCAAACGTTTTCCAGACGTCATAATTCTACATCGTGGTATCGACGAGGAACTAACGGGAAAACCTCATTGGGAACTCATCAAAGAGATGCGACAAGTCTTTAGTGACAAGAAATTCTTGGTGGCTGTTGCCGGTGGAATAACTCCTGAAACTGCGCCAGAAGCCCTCGCAAAAGGAGCAGATATAATCATTGTCGGAAGGTATATAACTCAATCAAGAGATGTCGAGCGTTCAGTTAGGGAATTCTTAGAAGTCACCAGCGAAATGAGGACCGACATAGATTTACTGAGGGAACACGTAGAGTAACATCATTCCTTTGCAAGACTACTGGAAAAGATAACTCAAAGTCGCATAAGGAGTAGGAGACTCGCTGTAAAAGAAGAATGTCTTGAAACGCTATCAGTGATGAAGATGATGAAGAAGAAACAAAAATAATTTTATCTCTCCCACGGACCGAGACAGACTCCAACTCATTGTAAACTTTTGTGTGCAAAGGTTCAATTAGTCCCAACCAAAAATAAGCTAGTGAAATGTAGAGGGCTAATGTGTAAGAAGAAACTTTCTAAAAATTCTTGTGTAAGGGATGGAAACTTGAAAAGGTTGAAAGTTGCCTTTGTTCTCGTCTCACTGCTTATATTAATAGGATTTCAGGATTTTTGCCAAGTAAAAGGTGAAACAGGAGACGTGAACTTCACCATTCGAATGTCCGTTACGTACTCAAACAATGGAACAAGAAAGTGGAACTTCACCGAGGATGAACAATCCGTCAGTTTGTTCATGAATACTACATGGCAGAGTGTCCAGTTGGTAAATCATACGTATCCACCTAAATCTCTAGAGAATGATACTGACGGAAACCCAATCGCGATTTTGCAGTTTAAGTCAGAACTCAATCCAAAAGAAAACCTGAGCTACACTGTGACTTATCACGTTCTCTCTAAACCACGAACTCTCCCAAGCATATCTGAAGAGGAATCTCAAACTCTCAGTAAAATTCCCAACTACTTAGAAAACTATACCAAGGCAGAGGGACCTTGGCTAACTAACCAACCAGAGCTTCAGAATTTGACTCGTAGCATAGCTGGAAATGAAACTAAAGTTCTCACAATCGTAAAGAACCTTGCTGCCTGGATTGCCAACGAGAGTAACATTCGGTACGAGGCACACGATGTCCCTCTATACCCCAATGAAACATTAAAACTAAAGGAAGGCGACTGTGACGACAAAGCGATTCTACTCGTTACATTATGTCGCATTTACGGAATCCCATCCTACCTTCAAATAGGCTGCATATACGACCCCATAACTCCGTTTTTAAACGAAACCTATTGGCAAGGCTACGTGACAGTTATTTCAAAACGAATCTCATGGCATGGATGGGCAATCGTATATATTCCTCCATGGGGCTGGTTGCCAGTCGACCTCACATACGTTTTAGGCGACACCTCAGATCCACTTAATAGAATAAAGAGGGCGGCTGTAACCTGGCAGTGGGTGATTCAATACATGAACTTCACAACAAGCGATTACGTGGCTTCATCTCGAGGAACAAGAGATTTTCTTCAACAAAATGACTTCTACGTCTACGAGGAAGATGAGATGACATTGAATCAACATTTAGACATTCTATGGCAACAGATTATAGAGATGTTAAAGTGGTTGTTCATTGTGGGCATAGTGGCTGGAGCAGCCACATGTGTGTCGATAGCCATTTTTGTCCATATCGGAAAAACAAGAAAGAAAGGATTGAAAGAGGTAAGTTAGTATAGGAAGAACTCCTAGAAGAGACAAGTATAATCTTGGTGCCCACGGGAGGATATACGACTGAGTGCAAGAAGCCATAGCATATGAAGAGTTTTGGAAAGTAATGGTTAAACTCGGCTTCTACTCAGATGTCAATTGTTTGCGAATGCAATAGACTAAACTTGTGCGGTTTTCTTCCGCCTTATATAAATGGTTTTGCACTTGTTGCAGTCAACTTGGAAGCAAGTCTTGCAGGTCTCATTGTCTTGATTGAACACAGCTTTTTCCAGATGAACCTCACAGTCCAACGACTTGTAGAGTTCTACAGCTTCGCTTAGGCGAGGTTCATCTGTTGTAAACTGTTTGACCCAGCCCTTTCGTTTCAACTCTTTTTCGATCTTGTCTCTGGGATGATACGTTTTCAAATCTACCCCCTTAAAATATCATTCTTTAGTTAAACTCTTAAGTAGGCTATTTTATGCTATAATATGATGCAAAGTGCTATTGTCCGTATTGTTATCCCTTCTTTTTGCAAGAAAACTAAAAGGGGCAACATATGCAATACCAATGATTATCGTTATAAGTTTTGTATCTTTCCTTTCAGCATTTGGTCAGCTTAAGGTAGTATATTATCGGGGCTTGAATTGGCACATCCTTTATCCTAATTCTCCACCTCCCCTCTCTTTCCCCTTCTATTCAGATATTTACAGTTCCCCTCCTCCGCTCCATGTAGAGTGGCCCTCTAACATAATGATAGAGGAATTCTACGGTTTGAAATTTTTGGGGGTTGAAATACATAGAACGAATTCTATGTTTGATATGGAAGAGAGCCTGCTCATCTACGTATTTTTCCTCCTAGTCAATGTGATAGGAACCCTCATAGGATATTGGATAAACAAATCCACATTCACAGAAAGACTATTTGAAAGGAAAGACTTGTAACGATTAACAGTTTATTAAACTCAAATCTTATTTTTCATCGAATACTGAACTATTCCTCTTTTTAGATAGTTAGGAAAAAGAATAAGACTATGACAAATGAGAAGAACTAATATATGTCTTCTTCAACTCCGAGGTTCTGTTCCGGTAGTTTTCCATATTTCTTGAGGAACTGCTGGAGGAGTTCGCTCTCTCTCATAGTAAACATCTTTGCCTCTTCAAAAACAAAGTATCTTGCTTTCTGATTAGAAGCCAACTGTTCTTCGAGTTCTTTTCGCATGTTCATGGCTCCCTTTATGTAAATCACCATTTTCTTCTCGTCGAGTAGTTGGTAGACCCCTTCTGTTTCTGGAACTGTGGCTATGTTTGTGGTTTCGAGTTTGAGCCACTTCTCCGGTGGCAGAGTTGTCTGAGAAATCTGAAGTCTCAAATCGCATCTTAAACAGCGCTTTGCTTCTTCAACTGCCATCTTCTCGTCAAAGCCAAGTTCAACCTCAGCGAAGTTTCTATGTCGTTTTTCAACTGGGAGACTAGGCATCTTAACACGATTTTTCTCCAAGAAATCCTCCTCTCGCCCAAGCCATGGGTCTGGTTCTTCAAGAGCAACTAGTTCTTCTTCCAAGTTTCCGCTTCCACCCAAGCGCTTGTCTATGGCCACGGCAACATTCTTTCCAGAAGTCACAGCCTCCACAATTGATGTTGGTCCATTAACGATGTCTCCACACGCGAATACATTTGGGATGTTGGTTTCCATCGTTGCCTTGTTAACTTCTACAGTGCCCAAATCAGAAATTTGAAGTTGACTTTCACCACTAAACCTTGAGATATCTGAAGTCTGTCCTATGGCGAAAATCACCATGTCAGCCTTCACAATTTTCGTCTCTGACTCATCAAAAGAAGGATTAAACCTTCCCTCCGAGTCAAACACGGACATGCAGCGAACTAATTCAGCGCCAGCAACTCGGTTGTTTTCGCCTATAATTCTCTTGATTCCGTAGGAATTGTCGATGGGGATTCCTTCCTCTAAGACTTGTTGAATCTCCCAAGGGAAGGCTGGCATCTCTTTGCGTGTCTCTAGGCAGGCAACTTTGACTTGTTTTGCGCCGAGTCTTAGGGCTGTTAATGCCACATCCATGGCAACGTTTCCGCCGCCAATCACAAGAACCTTCTCTCTCACTTTCACATCTTTTCCAAGTCTAACATTTCTTAAGAAATCTAGTCCTCCCAAAACTCCTTGTAAGTCAACGCCTTCAATCTTTAACTTTCTACTCTGCGGCAAACCAGCGGCAATGAGTACAGCATTATACCCTCTGTCCTTAAGCTCTTTAAGCGTGAAATCTCTTCCAATCAAAACATTAGCCTTAACTTCTACGCCCAGATTCATAATGTCTTCTAAGTCTCTTTCAAGAACATCTTCTGGTAAACGATATTCTTGTACCCCATATCGCATCATCCCACCAAGTTCAGGCATGCCTTCAAATATCGTTACAGAGTGTCCAAGCTTTGCTAGGTAATAGGCGGCTGTGAGCCCAGCAGGACCCGAACCAACGATGGCTATGTGCTTTCCAGTTCGCTGGGCAATCTTAACCCTTCCCTTCCACATCTTCGTGTCGTGATCAGCCACGAAACGTTTTAGGGCGCATATTGAAACTGTTTCATCAATTTGTCCGCGTCGACACTCGCTTTCACAGGGGCGGGCGCAGGCGTGACCGAGAACCGACGGAAAAGGCACTTTTTCTCTGATGACTGCAACGGCTTCAGCGTGTTGACCTCTGGTAATTAGGTAGGTGTATCGAGGAACATCTATTTCAACTGGACACGAGAACTTGCACGGGACTAAGCTAACTTCACGTTCACCTGCTTTTATTTCTTTGTCCGTTAAAGCACCGGTGGGACAGACCTCTATACAAGCGCCACAGAACTTACAAGCAGAATCCTTTAGTGTGGGAGCTACTGTGCCTACGTAAACTTCGCCTTTCTGATACACAAAGCCTAACACCTTCACGCCTCGAAGGTCATGACAAGCCCTCACACAGCGAGTGCAACCGACGCATATGTTATAGTCACAAGTGAATAAGGGGTCATCTTTTATTACTGGAAGGTTTTTGGGCACATAACGTGGAGTGTCTTCTCTAATCCCTATATACTCTACAACCTTCTCTAGTTCGCAATTTCCAAGTTTTGGGCAACAACGCTCTGCCACTGGAACGTTGGTTGGGCATGGCTCTCTTGTGCAACCCTCTTTTTGGGCGCATATCAGGCAGGCGTGAGGGTGCTTCGCAAGAATGAGCATCAGCTTTTGTCGTCTGGCTTCTCGAACCTGTTCTGTATCTGTGTAAACTTTCATCTCATTAGTGATGAGGGTGTCGCAAGCGGGAACCAACTCTGATTGTCCTTCAACCTCCACCAAGCACAGGTTGCAACCCTCGAATTCTTTCTCAAGTGCATCCCCAACTATCTGCTCACCATCACGGTAAATTGTGTTGATGGCTTTTACCTTGCGGGAAGGTGTCAGGTCTGGGTGGTAGCAAAATGACGGAATATAGATGTCGTTCTTCCTTGCCGCCTCTAGTATAGAGGAGCCTTTAACAGCTTGGATTTTGGTGTCGTTGATAGAGAGTGTTGCTGTGTCCATTAGTTTCCCGCTTCTATATTCAAAACTGTTCAGGCTATTACCAGGAGTGGCTTATTGCCTTTGGTTTACAAACGACAACACAGGGTAACTTTCTCTCTCCGCTTATCGGCTTACACGGAGCGCAACTGTACTTGACTTTTTTGCGCTGCTCCTCTTTTACCGCTGCCATGTCTCCGCCTTCTATGTCATATTCGTTGGGTATGATTTCAAGAACGTTGTAGGGGCATGCCTTGACACAGTCTCCGCAACCATTGCACTTGTCGGTGTCTATTATTATGAAGTAGTCGCCTGAACCGTCTTTGTAGCCGTAGTGCGCCAACACTTCAATCAGCCCATCCTTTAACGTAAACCAGTCTCCTTTTCGTAGAGGGCTTTACCGAACAAGGCTGCTCCTAAAGCTCCAGCCAGAATAGGGTCAATATTTGGTTTCAACGGTTTAATGCCTAATAACCTTTCGAGTCTTTCAATGACACCCGGATTTTTCGCAACACCCCCAGTTGTGACAAGGTCTTTCTCAATGCCAACACGGTTAAGCAAGTCCGCTATCCTGTCCGCCATAGCGGCGTGGTAAGCGGCTGCGACCTTTTCTTTCGGCCATCCCTGTCGCAACAATGCCAAAGACTCTGCTTTGGCGAAGATGACGCACGTGTTGCTGACTGGTGGCGGTTCTTCGTCTATGCTCAGAGAAACCTTTCCCAGGTCTTGAATGGGAACGCCTATTAGGTCGGCGAAAACCTCTAGACCTCTGCCAGTTCCTGCTGCACACTTGTCGTTCATCAAGAAGGATAGGACTTTTCCCTTTTCGTCGCATCGGATAGCCTTGCAGTCTTGTCCCCCGATGTCGAGGACTGTTCTGACTGTTGGACCGTATATGTAGTGGGCTCCTCTGGCGTGGCACGCTATCTCTGTTATGGTTCTTTTGGCGAAGGGAACGTTCACTCTTCCGTAACCAGTTCCTACAACATAGTGTAGGTTGTCAAGTTTTAGTCCAGTCTCTTCTAAAGCCCAGTTCATCACCTTAACCGCTGTTGCCTCACTGACCCCTCCGGTTCTCATTACAGAATAGGCGTAGAGTTCACCGTCGAGCACTACCACTGCTTTACTGCCCACAGACCCTACATCAACGCCTGCGGTTATGATTTTTGCGTTTTGCCAGTCTTTATCGGATACTGTGTGGCGGTATTCTGGCCATCTCCAATACTCTTGAGGTTTCGTTTCAGACATTTTTATCCCTCCTTAGATTCTGAGGCTATTATTGCAGCGCCTAAAGCACTCACGTATTCTGGATACTCAGGAACTGTTATGTCGGCATTCAACTCCTTCTTTAAGGGTGGCAGAAAGCCTGGATTCAACGCAACTCCACCTATCAAGACAACATCTTTTTCTACGCCGACTCTGAGAACCATTGAACCTATTCTGCTGGCGATAGCGTCGTGGATTGCCCTAGAGACATCTTCTTTCGACACTTTGGAGTGAATGAGAGTTACAACCTCTGACTCGGCAAAGACGCAGCACTGGGCGTTCATGGGTATCATCTGCGTAGATTTGAGGGCTAAAGGACCCATGTCTTCAACTTTGACTTCGAGTGCCCTCGCCATCGCTTCGACAAAGGTTCCGGCACCAGCGGCGCACCTTTCGTTTATCACAAAGTCTTTTACTGTTCCGTTTGGATCAACCTTAACTCCTCTTCCTTCCTCCGCCCCGACATCTATGACCGTCTTAACCGTAGGGACTAAGCGGAAGGCTCCTTTTGCATCTGCCACCACTTCAGAAACCACTTCTTCAGCATTTACTGAAGGCTTACCATGAACAGCTTCTCTTCCCATTCCAGTAGCGGCAATCCTTTTGATGTCGTTTCGTGAGAGCCCAGTTTTCTTTAGAGTGCTTTCAAAGAGGTCACTCGCTGATTTCGAGACGTCAAATCCGACGAGAGCCTTCGCTCTTTCTAAGACCTCTCCGTCTTTCAGGATGACAACTTTTACGAACTTGGCTCCTACATCTATACCAGCCGTTATCATACAATCACCTCATACTCACTCCGTTATCTTCTTTAATCCCATGCTCTCGAAAAAGGCGGTGAGACGTGCCATGGTTCCAGCGAAGTCGAACTCTCTTTCGTCGCCCATGTTGCCTTCGAAGGGAAAGACTGGAATGCCAGCCTCAAGCAAGCCGAGACGGTTTTCCGCTATGTGCACGCTTAACCCTTCGCAGCCTCGATTGTAATGAAGTAGGACGGCGTCAACCTTCCATTGATCAGTGATGCTTTTTATCATTTGGGTTTTTAGTTCTGGCTTGTAGAAATGAGCCCACTCGGGTTTGTGCAGAGTCCATTCCACTATCGCTCTTAAGGCTTCCTCTCTGGTTTGTGGCTTCTTTTTAGGCAGGTTTTTTGGAGCCCATGTGCCATCTTTTTTGAATTCCCACATTCCGATTAGGCCGAAGGTGTAGAGGGAGCCCAGAGAAACCACTCCGTATTTTTCCATTTCCCTAAAGATTTTTAGAAAGCCCCACGGGGGTTGGGTGTCTGTTATCACTCTCAATCTTTCGTAAGGTGTGGCTGCGATTCCTCTCTTGACTCGGTCTCTGACCTCGTCTCTCAGCGTCTCATAAAAGGCAACGCATTCGGGTCTGTGCTTCATTAGAGTACCCATTACATATAGAGAGTACATGGATTTCTCATCTAGGGGGGCGGGAACGGCTTTGTTAAGACTGCAGATTTCCGCCCATACGGATGTAGCCTTCATCTCGTTCCAAACAGCGTCACAAAGAAGTTTGTCGTTGTATTCTCTACCAGTCACTTTCTCTAGCCAGTCAATGCCGTCGTTCAATTGTTGGATGATATAATTTACCTTGTAGTCTTCTACTTTTTCATTCGGACCCGGATAACCTACTGAGACATCCACGCAGTACACGGGAACCTCTTTCCCCTTCTTCTTCTCGAGCCACTTCACAACCTGATACCACTTGCCATGACTACAGCATATATGGTCTTGCCAAATGAAGTCTGGAATCGGGGCTCCTTCAACAACCGTTCCATCAGTCAGTATAAACTTGTCTAGTAGAAGGGAACCCCAATAATTCCTCATGTAAGCGCATAAGGTTCGTGGAAAACCCGCAGCCTCCACCGCATCATGACACTGAGAAGCAAAGTCTTTGAAGAAGGCTATTGTTGCTCCGTAAGGCTCGCCTGTTACACAATAGATGTCTTCACCGAGGCCTGCTGGTATTGAACTGAAAGCCCATGCTCCGCCTGCCCATCGTATTCCGCCTTTCTCATGAGCCCTTAGATAGTCATCATAGTAACTTTTTCTCAGATTTTTTGCTTCATTCCAGCACTTTAAAAGTTCAGTTGGATATTCTTTAATTTGTGTCATTTTTTCACCTCAAAATAATTCTTCAAGTCCAGTGAGGGTCTCTAGAAAGGCTTCAACTCGGGTTCTAAATTGACCCCACGGCACTGTTACATCAAATTCTAAGGGGTATGTGGGCACTCCAACATCTTTTAGGGCTTCTCTAAGGGGCGGTATCTCGATTCCGTGGGGGTCACAGAACTTGTTTTGTATGACAAGGGCTCCTTGGGCTCTAAACTGCTTTGCCAAATTCACAGCGTGTTGGATTCTTGTGAACTCTGGCCAGTCTTTGCTTGGGCAAGGCACCCTCTGAACGTAACGTGTTGCAATCGCTAACAATCTATCTTCATTTAGAGCGACATCGTTCCAGAAGTATCTGCTTCCCGTGCAGTGTTCGTCGATCACGAAGGTTGCTCCTAAATCTTCTACGTTTTTCATGAACACTCTGTCGTCGTCTTCGCTGCCGATTATCATCAATCGAGTTCCTGGATTACGGTTGAGTCTTCGATTTGGAAGTTCCTGTAATAGTTGTTCGAGAAGTTTATTGTGTTCTTCCTTGTCGGTCATCTGGCTTGAGAGAACCATCTCCATGACTTCGAGACCTGTTATTTTCGGGTTGTCGGGCTTCCTGTACTCGTAGACTCTTCGCATTAGTTCCCTGTTTCTGTTGAGAACTTTTATTCCTCTGTCCAAGTCTTTATTCGTGATTTTTTTGCCCGTCCACTTTTCTAGGGATTGTTTGAATTTGGCTAATTCCTGTGTTAAAAATGGTGTTGCGTGTGGTGTTTGGACGCCATGAGGTACGTGTATCCAATGTGTGTAGCTGATGGGTATGTGCAGTCGCCAAGCATTAAACGCCTGCCTCAGGTGTAGGCAAGATTGCCCCTCAACTATTCCGTCCAAATAGTCGAACTTTCCCTTCAGACCCTGAGCCAAGCAATCACGGCAGAGGTGGCAAAACATGGCGAAGATGTAGGGTTCAGTGACGGTTGGGGGTTCGTGACTGCCGAGAATTCGGACTGGCAGTATGTTGGCTGCGTAAAGAATTTCTTCGGGCACGTAGGTGCAGAAGTAGCCAACGACTTTGCTCTCTGTTCTTTTCTTCCACTCCTTGGCGTAATCGTGACGATTGTCTATCCATTCTCTGAACCTTTCGAATATTTCTTCAGACAAGCCGAGACTTCCTAATATTGTGTATATAAATCTTTAAATGGAAATATAAAAAATTTTGGTTTATATACCTCTAAACACTTTCTCGACCGATAGTCGAAACAAACGCATATTAGTGCAATGAAACAAACACGATTCTAGACTGGAGGAAGTTTAAGACTTGAACCCAATTTTCAAGAACATCATCTACGAAACTTCCGATGGAGTCGCAAAGATCACCATAAACAGACCTCCCCTAAACGTTTTGAACACTGAGACCACAGAAGAAATGATAAGAGCACTTAAAGAGGCGGACAAAGACGACAACGTAATGGTGATCGTAATAACTGGCTCTGGTGACCGAGCCTTCTGCGCAGGCGTAGACATCAGAGATCATCTGCCAGAAAAAGTCGATAAAACACTCGAACTGTTCCACAAAATGTTTCATATTCTAGTGGACCTGCAAAAACCAACGGTGGCAGTGGTTAATGGCTTTGCGTTGGGAGGGGGCTGCGAGTTGGTAATGGCTTGTGACTTGGCTGTTGCTTCTGAAAAGGCTCAGTTTGGGCAACCTGAGATCAAGGTTGGGGCGATACCAACGGTGGCGTCAGCGTTACTGCCTAAACTAATCGGTAGAAAAACAGCCTTCGAGTTGATATTCACGGGCGACTCCATAAGCGCAAAAAAAGCACAGCAAATAGGCTTAGTAAACAGAGTAGTTCCTGCAGACAAAATAGTGGACGCAACCAATGAAATAGTGAACAAACTGAAGGAAAAGAGCCCAATCGTGCTAAAACTTTTGAGACAAGCATTCCATCAAGGACTCTACTTAGATTTTAAGAAAGCATTAGACGGAGTCACTAACATATACTTGAATCAACTCATACGCACAGAAGACGCCGTAGAAGGATTGAAAGCGTTTCTGGAGAAAAGAAAACCAGTATGGAAAGGAAAATAGAAGCGCACTTGAAAAAACCGAGGGTTTTCAGCTACCATTACTCGAGTTTTGCACCGCAACTCAAACAGTATTTGGAATCGGCTGGTAGATATTCTGAACCACATTTGCTGCACTTGCGCAGGTATGGCCCGTGTGGAACCCTCGGGTCTCCTCCTTTGGCGATGAAGGAGCGGATTTTCTCCATTTCCGCCTTCCTCTTCTGTTTGAAAGCCCACAAGCCTTCGCTGGGCTCCATTGATCCAAGGTTGAGGGCGAACCAAGCCTTTCCGTGCTCCCACGTGAGACGCCAGATTAGTTCTCTCCACCAGTTGAGATGGACCTTGTAGTACCAGAGGCTTGATGGAGACAGAGGTTTCATCTTGTCGATGTACTCTTTTACCTTGTCGTCTAGTTTAGCCATGGGAACTACCTCGTTCACTACACCGTACTTGAGGGCATCATCCGCGCCTATCTGCGAACTCAGGAGAACCATTTCCGCCGACTTCTTTATGCTCATGTGTAGGGGAAGCCACTGAGACAGCCCCCCGATGGAGGTCATTCCGACCCTTGGACCTGGCGATATGAATCTTGAGTGGTCCGCTGCAATTGCGAGGTCGCAACAGGCGACGAATTCCCAGCCGCCTCCAGCTACGGCGCCGTTTACTCTGGCGATAACTGGTTTTCCACAGTGCATTATCATGTCGAAGATTCGGGCGTAGTATTCTCCCCACTCCCAGAACTTCCAGGGTTTCTTATTGTATATCTCTGCGTACTCGTTTACGTTTCCGCCTGTGCAAAAGGCTCTGTCGCCTACGCCAGTCATTATTATGAATTGGACGGAGTCGTCTCCCATGGCTTTCTCGTAACTAGCAACTATTTCTTTGAGGGTTCCTAGAACGTATGAATTCATTTGCTCAGGGTTGTTAATGGCGATACACGCTGTATAATCGTACCATTTGGGATCGTATTTGACGGTTCGCCAGTCTTTTGGGTCCTCAGCTGGATACCAGTCGTATTTCCTTTCAGCCATATTATCACGACAACGGTGATTCTTTTCCAAATGTATTTAAGATTTGCTTAGAGTTTTTTGAAGTAGAAGACGATTCCTCCATTAGGTCCCCAAACATTTGGCACAAGAAATTTCTGAGACGGTTTTAGAACTTCCTCATAGAATCTCTGAGCATTTTTGTTTGCTTCATCGGTTTCTGTTTGAAACATAACAATGTTTAACCCCTGTTCCCGCCAATAGGCTTTAACTCGTCTAAAGGATTGTTCTATTAGCTTTCTTCCGATTCCTTTTCCTCGGAATTCTCTCTTAACAGCCAGCAACAGGATCTCTAAGACTATATCTTTCTCCCATCTGTCCCAGAAAGACCAACTAACGAAGCCAACGATTACACCACTCTCTTCTGCGACAAAATGTTGCAGATAGGGATGCTCTCCTCTCTTCCTCAGCAAATCTTGCATTTCTTCTAAAGACAATTCACCAAAGATTTCATCTCTAGCGATTTTTGCAACTATCGTGGTTTCTCCATCTTTCATCTCTCTTATTTTAACCAATTCTGTCCCGCCATCAAATTCATCGCCACAATTTGTTGCCGCACACATAGATGAAACTAAAACAGAAAGAAAAAGTGTGCGTGTATTTTATAAGAGAACAGATGTTAATGTACCAATTCAAGAGCGTGAGTGTGGTATAGAATGGGAAAGATACCGGAAAAAATACAGACTTGGCAAATGGTCAGACCTTGGACAAAGGACCCGCAAACGGGCAAACTAATTGAGGGCAAACTAGAAAAAACCGAGATTCCTGCTCCACCGCTTCAACCAAGCGAAGCCTTAGTAGAGGTTGTGGGCTGTGGCGTTTGCCACACGGATCTTGGCTACTTTTACGACGGTGTTCCAACAGTCACTAAACCCCCTCTTACGTTGGGGCATGAGATAAGCGGTGTGGTGGTGGCTGGCGACAAGAAATTGGTGGGCAAAGAGGTCATTGTACCAGCCGTTATGCCATGCAACAACTGCCCTATCTGTGCTGCTGGACGTGGAAACCGATGCCTCAATCAAAAGATGCCTGGCAACAGTCTAGGCATTTACGGAGGCTTTTCAAGTCATATTCCCGTTCCTGCCCACGACCTATGCGTAGTAAAAGACCGTGAAGGTTTTCAACTAGCTGAACTGGCTGTTATTGCGGATGCTGTGACAACCCCCTATCAAGCCTGCATAAGAGCTGGGCTCAAGAAGGGAGACAACGTAGTCATTGTCGGCGTTACAGGAGGCGTCGGCAACTACGTAGCCCAAATGGCTAAAGCATTCGGCGCCAAAACAGTCGTTGGTATCGCCCGTGACCCAGAGAAACTTAAAAGAGCCCTCGAATATGGTGCAGACTTTGTCATCAACTCTGATGGCAAGGGTGCAGATGCTGTTCGTAACGAATTCAGAGAACTATGCAAAGCCAACGGTCTTCCCAGCAATTACGGTTGGATAATCTTTGAGGTGACTGGAACCACTCCTGGCCAAGAAATAGCACTTGCACTCTTATCCTTCATCGGTAAGTTGATCTGGATAGGTTTTGGCACACAGAAGAACGAGTACAGCCTTTCAAGGCTGATGGCTTTTGACGCCGAGATCATAGGCACATGGGGATGTCTGCCAAAATACTATCCCAAGGTACTGGAGTTGGTCCTAAATGAAACCATAAAGATCAAGCCCTTCACTGAAGTTCGCCCAATGAGCAAGATTAGAGAGGTTTTTGAAGAGGGGCATTCCAGAAAACTGATGAAGAGAGTTGTCCTAACCCCTGACTTCTAATCTGCTACTGGTGTTAACACTCTATTCATTGCGTCATCGGCTATTGCTACCGCGTACCCAGCGATTCTCCTTAGATCGCGAGCTATCATGCCCAAAACCACTGCGGTGTCCACATCCTTTATCTTCTCCATAACCTTTGTTAGGAGAACTTTCTCTTTTTCTCGGATTTTTTCCATTTTGCCCATGGCGATAACGGCTAGCTTAACGTCTTTTTTGAGGAAGGCTTGTGCTGACATTTTCTGCATTTCGTAGGCAACTGCCGACATCCCCAATATGATGTCTAGAATGTCCCTGTCGATTTTCTTCTCTTGCTGTTTTAGGGCGAGTACGTGCTCTGCAATTGATGAAGAGTGGTAGACAACTCGGTTTAGGTCTCGCGCAACCAAGGCAAACGTGATACACTCTCGGCAACTTTTGACTTCAACTTTCTTTGCGATGGATTTGCTTAGGCTGGCGAGAGCCACCTGTCTTATCGTCATCCGATAATGCCTCATAGCCTCTCTACTCCTTTCCAAGACTTCGGCAGCGAGTTGAAAATCATACTCAAGTAGCGACTTCACGGCGTCCTCTTGCAAATGAAGCGAAAAGGATGAAGTCTTCTCTATCAGGGATTCGAGAGAGAATATTGAAGGGTCAACCAAAACCTGAAAGCTCAGTTTGTTTGCTTCTTCTTGGGCTACTTCCATGCCTGGCAGTTCCATGCGGAGAAGCTTAAGCCTTTTCTTGTGTTCTGCAGGGATGGTTTCTTTGGATGATATAGTGATTTTGTTGCTTCCTTGTATATAGTAGGTGCCAACGCTGTATTCTAATGCTCGTAGTGTGGGATAGTCCTCTAATTTCAAAGTGACTTCAAGGGGTTTTTCGGGGGGCATTTCTACAGGAAATATTCTAATGGAGCCGTCTTCCTCCTCCAAAACTGCCATCTGCTCCCCACTCTTCAATTTCCTTTTCTCAACCCAGCTTTTAGGAAGAGAAAGAGTGAAACTGCCACCCTTGATTTTCTGTAATCTTCTAATCTCCATTATTCATTCCTCCAACTTGATTTAATACTGATTAGGATTCTTATATAAATTATATAAATTCAACAACCATAGCCACGAAAAACAAAGTGTACTATGACTGCTGTCCTAATCCAAATGTTTACTTAGAGTTCCCCACCTTTAATATCGAAGGAATTAAGGTTGGACGTCTTCGAGGCTATTCAAAAAAGGAGATCAATTAGATCGTATGAGCCTACGCCAGTTCCCATCGAGAATCTTAGGAAAGTTTTGGAGGCGGCTAGGCTGGCTCCTTCAGCTGGAAACGTTCAGCCATGGCGCTTCATCGTGGTCATAAACTCAGATAAGAGAAGAAGGATCGCTAAGGGATGCAGGTACGGTCATTTCTTAGCAGAGTCGCCTGTGGTTATTGTTGGATGTGGTGATCAGAAGGCTTCTCCTCGCTGGTACGCCATTGATACGTCCATTGCCATGGAGAACCTTGTGCTTGCCGCCACTGGCGAGGGACTTGGAACATGCTGGATAGGCGTCTTCAACGAAAAAGAAATCAGAGAAATATTAAAAATACCCAGCCATGTGAAGATTGTCGCGCTTTTAGCTTTAGGCTATCCAAGGGAGAAACTGGACGTCTCAGCGAAGGTGGCTCACTTAATAAGACCTAAAAAGAAACTTGAGAAAATAGCCTATCTCGAAGAATATGGCAAGAAGTTTCCCGTTTCTTTATGAAATATTGGCAGGCGCCCATGATACCCATTACATAGAAATAATGCTGTCGATGGGTCATACAGTTGTTGTTCAAGAAGAAACCTTTCCATTTTGTGATCCACGGGTAGTGACCTTAACTTTTGCGGCGAATATGAGAGTTCCCATCAAGCTGATTATTGAGGCAACTTGAAACGTAGTGACAAAGGCAGTGGCTTTTGTTGCTCCTGTGCCAATTAGAAAGTCAGCGATCGGTCCTCCTACTAAGGTTCCAGCTACCCCAAATGATACGGAAGTTGCGGCGTTGTATTGCCCGAAAAGTCGCCCTCTTAACTCTGCTGGGATAAGGTCAGCCGCCAGCAAGTATCCGCAAGTGTTCATAAGTGCCATAGAAACTCCACTTAGGCTGTTGATGACTATCATTTGAGGAACATTCTGCGCAAACACGTATAGAAGTGGAGTTGCGGTTCCTAATGCTAAGCCCAAGCTGAGAGCAAGTTTTCTACCTACACGATCTGCGAGTGGTCCCGCTAACAAACTGAAAACTATCGTGGCAATAGACGCCGAATTGCTGATCATGGAAATTTCAAGGGAAGTGGCGTCGATTGGATAGTCAAGTTCAAGATAGAGGAAGAATATCTGAAGAATCGAATACACACCTATGCCGACGATGAAGATGGAGACAATAAACCAATAGAATGCTTTTTTGAGGTCAAGGTTGCTCCAAGACGAAACGTTCTTTTCGGTACTAATTTTACTGGTTGATCTTTCCTTAAACTCCTGCGTAGAGTGACGAGTGGTAAACCAAATCAAAACAGCACTTACCACCATTATGCTTGCAGCAAACAAAAACAGCGTACCGTTCTTGAACCCCGCGGCTTCACCTCCAAAATCGTACAGCACACCTCCCACAGATACGCCCGCAACACGTCCGATGCCGCCGATACTTGAAATCGCACCGACGAGTCTCCCTCTCTCCCTAATCGTGGTAACGTCTGAAATAAGCGCGCTCCATCCAAGATTACTCATTGACCAGAAAAACTCCAGCAGCGAAAGCCCGATGATAATGCTGTACGCAGCGGTAGCGGCTCCTTGGGTACCGAGGAGATGAATGTGAAGAAAGTATATGAGCATGTAACCGACTGCTGCAGTAGTCTCCCCTATAACAATTAGACTTGTTCTCGCTTGATATTTGTCGGAGATTTTTCCCCACACGAAGGTTTGCGACAAGCTGTTGGCGATCATGGTGAGGCTTGCAAGAAGTGTTGTTGCTGTAACTGATAGTCCTAATACGTCCCCCAGGTAGACCGTTAGAAAAGTGTAGAATAAGCCACGCCGAGCCATAGCCATAAACTGGAAGGTCGAAAGCCCCACAAACGTCTTCGTATCCAAATCAACCAACAACCAAGGAAATCTTCAGTTCCTATTGAAATCTTTTCTTATAGAATTTCGCTTCAAACTAGTACTATTATTGCGTAAATTAAGCCTAGGGCAATTGTTGAAATCGTGTCGTATACAAACATTTGCTTTAGTCCTTTCGGATAGAGATTCAAGTCGACCTCCTTGTTCGAGAAGGGGTATAATGGTCGGCAAGGCCTCGTAAGAAAGTCAACGACAAAATGGCTCAGCCCGCAGCTGAATACCAGTAAGAACAGATGAGAATAGACGACCTTTACAACTAGCGAGGCGGATAAGACGAAGATAAGCCCCACGAACTCGTTCAGTGGTGAACGCGATTCTACCCCAAACCTTCCAGTTTTAAACGCTTTTTTTAGATATAGAACGTGATCGAAATCGGGAAAAACTGAAAACAAAACGCCAATCAAAATGTCTGGTATAAAATTGATTCCCAAAAGCTTGGCTGCCAGCATGGCTAACAGGGCGTGAAAGATTATATTCATCGTTCACCTCATGCCGAAACGTCGTTTCCTGTTTTTATATCCTTTGGTAGCCTTGAATTATCGTCACGTACTCAGATTCTGCTAAGCTAAGAGTATATTCAGAATGTCTGATGTGCGCAGTGGTTGGTCAGGCTTTACCTCATAGCGAGAGTTAGCAACCAGAAGAGGAACCCGCATTTCAGATGAGTGAATACCGCCATGAGTCCCTCTGTGTGGCGACGACTCTAGCATAAGGTCCCAACCCATCCGAGAGTTGATGATCAAGTCTCCCGAACGCTCGCTCTCAAAGATTTGCGAAACTTGAACTGGCGCGTCTGGGAACTCGGCTTTGCAGGTGGCTGAGAGCCACTCTCGGTCGTTTAGCCACTCTCTATAGGCTATCTTTCCATCTTCGACAAGAGAAGCGTAACCCAAAGGATCTGCTCCTTCGATAACGTCGTACGAGTACTCATTTTGTCCTCTTTTCCTTAGGATCCCATGTCCATCATTAGAGTATGCGTGGAAGGTGGACTTGTTTTCAGCAACAAAAACATGTTGTACTGGTAGCAAGCGGCGCACCAAGTCTATAATGTTTACACGTCCCTTTCGAATCTTGTAGTTTTCAAGGTCTTCTAAGCTTGGTTTTTGTCGCCAGTCATGCTTTATGTATTGGAGTGGAAAGGCTTTGTCTTCCGACCCCTCCGCCGCTAAGTAGACGTGAGCCATTCCGTTACCGCTTACCGCAACCGTGGCGTCGAACTCGCCGAGACCCTGAAGGAAAGTCACTGGAAATCGGCGAACGTCTAAACCAATCGTGGTGAGGAATTGTCCGAGATCGAAGTGGAGGCTCGTGGGACGAAGTCCATGATCCGAGCCAATCACAATGGAGGTTTCATTGTAAAGGTTCAAGTCGATGAGCGTCTTAGCTATGTGCCCGATTTGGTTGTCCACGTTCTGGATGGCATGTCTCACCTCTTTGGAGAGGGGACCGTGTTCGTGGCTGACTTCGTCAACGCCCGGCATGTACACGGCTGAGAAGACTGGCGGTTCAGACGGGAGTTTCATCCACTTCATCGCAGATGAGCACCTGTAAACGATTTCGAAGGTGCGTGCCGCAAGCGCGTCTGTGTGTTCCCAAGTGAAAACCCTAAGCGGACCGAAGACTTTAGCCATAACATTAGCCAGAGGAGGATAAACGAATTTTGCTCCACGTGTGATGGGCTCGAAGATGGCGGCTGTGTTGAAGTCTTTTAACCTTTCAAAGATGGTCTTGAATTTGCCGCTCATGTCGGTGTTCATGGCGAAGGCTTGTGGGCTCACGTAGTCTCGTTCGAATTGAAGCCACGCCAGAGGTCCGTAGTCTTGGTAGCTGTTCTTCGTTCTGTCGAACCAACGGATGCCAGGTATGTTCAGCGATCCAGGGAATGCACCTGTCAGGAAAGGGGCATGAGCTGGCCCAGTTGTCGAAGGAAAAACTGTGACAGCGTTTTTTACTACTACCCCTCGGTCTACGATGTGTTTCTTGATGTTTGGCAGAGATCCTTGACTCAGCATCTCGTAGAACACGTCGGACCTGCAACCGTCAACTAGAATGAAAACAGAACGCAATCACTTCTACCATTCACTAATAACCAATGATATAACCTTTAACTTTTCTGTGCCACATAGGTTGGTGTTTATTGTACCTATACAAAATCCGCTTAATCTGATAAAGCAAGGCAACATCATAACCCTTATATTCAAATGACCAGCTGAGAACATCGTCTCAATTGGCGCAGACTAAAATACATTCACGCCATAGGTGAAACGAATGGGCGAAGTCAGATGCCTAAACTGTCTGAAAAGATTTCGAGTGGAGCCAAACTCTGAGGTCGCCACTTGCCCTCACTGTGGAACGAAATATCGCATTTCTTGGCTAAGCCCATCCCAACCAAAGATTCGAGGACAAGCATAGATGCACTAAGGGGCGAAGAAGATGGTTTGGAACAGAAAAATAGCCTACGTAAATCTTTCGACAGGAAAGATTGTTCAAAAGCCCCTCCCAAAAGAAATGCGGTCCCTGTATTTGGGTGGGCGTGGCATCAACATGTATCTCTTGTTCAACCATATAAAGCCTGGAATCGACCCTCTGGGTCTTGAAAACGTCCTTCTAATAGGTGCAGGATTAATCGGTGCGATTCCTTGCCTTGGTTCAGGAAGATGCGACATCGCTGCAAAATCACCCCTAACTGGGGCTGTCGGCGACTCTAATATAGGTGGGTTCTTTGCCCCAGAACTGAGGTTTGCAGGCTTCGACCATTTACTGATTGCGGGAAGCGCGAAGAAGCCTGTCTACCTTTGGGTAAGTGACGACGAGATCAAGATTCAAGACGCATCCAGTCTCTGGGGAAGAGATACATTTGAAACTCAAACAGCCATAAGAAACGACCTCGGAGACGAAGAAGTCAAGTGCTTGGTCATAGGGAAGGCGGGTGAGAACCTCGTTAGGTTTGCTAACGTGAGGACGGGGATTAAGAATGCGGCTGGAAGGACTGGTATGGGATGCGTGATGGGTTCCAAGAAACTCAAAGCCATCGCTGTTAGGGGGACCATGAATCTACAATTCGCACATCCAGACGAACTCCTCGACTGTTGCAAGGAAATGAACGATATGATAATGGGGACTAGGTGGGCGAAGGCTCAGTCAAAGTGGGGAACCATGGTGATCTTCAGCAACACCAACACGACTGGACTGATAAGAACCCGAAACTTCCAGCTAAACCGCTCAGAAGAAGGCAGAGACCTCGAACCCGAGAGCATGGACAGGTATTCGATTGGTATGTCTGGGTGCTACGGGTGTGTGGTTCATTGTCGACATCGCTACGTGCTAAGAGAAGGCTCATACGCTCCCTTCTACGCTGAGGGACCTGAATACACCTCTCTAGGCGCTTTTGGAACAATGGTTGACTGCAAGAAAATGGAAACCGTGCTCGTTGCAAATCACCTAGTGAACAAGTATGGTTTAGACACCTTAGAGACTGGCGGGCTCATCGCTTGGGCGATGGAACTCTATGAAAAAGGGATTATTGATGAGAAGATGACTGATGGCTTGAGATTGGAATGGGGCGACGAAGAAGCCCTGTTTGAAATGATACGTAGAATTGCAGAGCAGGATGGTTTTGGAAGTGTGCTTGCCGACGGTTTTAGGGGTGCGATAGCGAAGATTGGGAAGGGTTCGGAGTATTATGCCATACAGATTAAGGGTATGAGTAGTTTGCATTCTGATGAACGTCCCACACCAGGTCTTGCGTTAGGGATAGCAACCGCAACAAGAGGCGCAGACCATCTTAGGAGTCGTCCAGCCATAGACCTCTACGGTTTGCCGGAAGACCTCTTAGAAGAAGTCTATGAAGGACCAGTTTCATCCGACTACACCTCGTATGAGGGCAAGAGCAGAATGGTTTGGTGGCAAGAACTTTTGTACGCTGTTACGGATTCGCTGGGCACGTGCAAGTTCCAAACAGTCTTCTGCGCACTCCACGCGCCCAAGTGGAAGGAGTTCTCAAGACTCATCCGTTTAGTGTCTGGAATGGAAATTTCAAAGGCGCAACTGATGGAAATAGGAGAAAGAATCTGCACCATAGAAAGAATGTTCAACTTGAGAGAAGGCTTTTCAAGAAAAGACGATAACCTCCCAGAGCGTTTCTTCAAGGAGCCAACTCCCATTGGTTTGCCCATTGCAAGGAACAAGAAAATAGACAAGGAGAAGTTTAACAAAATGTTGGACGAGTACTATGCCCTCCATGAGTGGGATAACAACGGAGTGCCAAAGAAAGAAACACTGAAGAAACTAAGCCTTGACAAGGAACCGTCACACCTAATCTGAACAGGAGACGATATGATGCGGAAGATGTTGTTTATAGACCCAGAAAAGTGCACAGGATGCAGGCTATGCGAAACCGCATGCGTCCTTCACCACGAAAAGACCTGCAACCCAGTCAGAGCAAGGGTGCACGTCGCAAAGTGGGAAACAGCCGGCTTATACATACCGATCCTCTGCCTCCAGTGCGAGACACCGATTTGCGAGACTGTGTGTCCCTTGCGGGCTATAAAACGGGACCCAAAAACAGGAGCCATGTTAGTGGACTACGATTTGTGTGTTGGATGCAGGCTTTGTGTGCAGTTCTGTCCGTTCGGCGGAGTTGAAGTAGATACAAACACTAGGAAGGTTCGGAAGTGTGATCTCTGCGGTGGAGAGCCTGTCTGTGTAAAGTTCTGTGAACCAGGAGCCCTGCAGTATGTTGACGAAACCACTACTAACAGAATTAAAAGAAGGGCAGCTGCCGAAAGATACGGGGAATTGATGAAGAAGTTGCTAGCAACAGTATGAATGGATTAACTGAGCACAGACCTTTTAACAACTTCCATGATGTCGCAGATTTTCACTGGAATTGATCTTTTGATTGTGGTGTAGCGAAGGTTCATGTAGCATGCTGGGCAACATGTTGTCATAAAATCTACATCCAGAGGAGCCACATCCTTCGCAAGCCTTGTAAAAGCCGAATTCATACTAACTTCAGTGTTGTATGACCATAGTCCTCCGCCGGCACCACAGCATCGGGCACGACTTCGACTTAATGGCATCTCTACGAGTTCGAGTTTGGGTATGGCTTTCAACACATTTCGAGGCGACTCATAAACGTCACAGTGGCGACCCAGAGAGCAGGGGTCGTGATACGTGACCCTTACGTTCAATTCTTTTGGCTCAATCGTTTCTTCGCTTATTAATTGCTCCACGAATTGGGAGGTGTGAAAAACTTCGAAGGGGATTCGAATGTCCAGCATCTGAGGATAAAGTTTGGTGAAGGTGTAGTAGCAACCGGCACAGGGGGTAACGAGAATCTCAGCGTTAGTCGCTTCTACCTTTTCCAAAACTATTGAGGCATTGTTTTTTGCTTCATTCCACAATCCAGTCTTCAACAAAAGGTATCCACAGCATCCCTCTTTTTCGCCCAGCGTTGTAAAGTTGACTTGGGCATGATTCAATATGTTTGCGACCGCTTTGGCTGCGCTTGGGCTTCGTGTAGCCGTTGTGCACCCAACCCAATACAAAGCGTCAGCGGTTTTCGGAAGTGCCAAGTTTGGGATTTGGTTTATCCATGAGAAGCGACGTTTGAGGGGCATTCCGCCGGGGTCTCCGGTTTCGAAAATGTTTTTAGCTGCTAGATTGAATACTTGTGGGGTTAGTCCTTTTTCGGCTATTTGACGCCGAGCAGTGGTTATTACTTCATGAACGTGTAAGTCTTGGGTGCATTGGGCGAAGCAGAGACCACAAGTGGTGCACGTATATATGATGTCGACTAGTTTTTTTAAGGGCGCTAAATCTCCGTTGCTTAGTCCTTTTATCAGCAGCGTTCTCCCTTTAGATGACCATGTTTCTATGTCATTAAATGAAGGTGACACGGTACAGTAGCCACCACATATCTTACATTCTTGGCACCGTGGAGTCAGTCTATTTGAGAAGAGAGTCTTGAAGGCTAGAGCGAAATTTCTAAAGGTGCCATGACCTGCCCTATGAATTTCTCTGATATGTTCAGTTGTTAACTTCAGTTCATCCTTTTTAAGGGGGTTCAGATTAGGGGGTTCTGCATCATCTAGAAGAATGATTTCCGTTTTGTTGGGCTCTAAAACTTTTCTAGATTTGTGTTCGCCTCTTCGAATAACTGTGAAGCTTTCTTTTTCGGCTAAGCCCATTAGCTTTCTGATCTCTCTAGATGATCTTGCCCTTACCACAGCACTCATCGGAGGATAGACTGGTTGTGTGAAGATATGTTCGAAAGAGTATACGTAAAGATCCTCGGGATTCGTTATCACGTTCTTTGATCCGACAATTTTTTGAAGAATTTTAATGATGTTGTTTTGTATGGTCATGGTTTAAGCCAACGAAACTGGAGCGCTGATTATGTAAGAGTTTAAGACGATTATATTCTTTCCCAAGGCTTGCATCCGGGAAGCCTTATTAACGGTGGAAGAAATGCCTTTACACACTTAGAGGAAGTCGATTGAACGTTTTTGCCTTTTAGGATTACTTATCTGTGATTAAGTGTAAACAAAGAAAAAAGGGGATTTGGAGTACGCTGTCCTAGGTTGTTACTAGGCTTTACTTCTATACAGTGTCGCTGCATCTGCTTGAATTATGCCAGCGCCAGTTGCATCGTTAGCCCACAGGAATTTGTAAATTACTCCGCTAGTCCAGCGGACATATCCCCATGCAGATGGAGGATTCGCTCCTGGCAGCAGAGGTGTTGCAGTGCCTTTGATCGTGGCTTCCACTTGAACTTGTGTACAAGTTGGGTGCTTCTGTTGTTCCATCAATGTGTCTGTAGAAGAAAAATCCACAAAGCTCAAATTCTTGAAACGCTGATTCATATTACTCCGAAATAGGAAAGGAGAAAGGAAAATGAATAAGAGATTACTGATTTCCATAATGTTGCTGTCAATGTTTGCGTTGACGATCGTTCCAATGATAAGGTCTTCGACAGCTAAACCAAACCTGATATATGAGGTAACGCCCACTCACGAGCAATTTGAAGAAGATGCAGATTTTACATCACCTGACCCTCCAGTCGGCTATTATCTTGGCTACGATGTAGACATAGTCAACGGAGAGCTATTCCCGAATGGAGGCGAAGGAATATACGTTGCAATCATAGACACTGGACTGGTTTGGAACTGGCCTCTCTTCGTCGCCCCAACAGCAAACATCCGAACGGATTTGGGCAGAGGCTGGAGCTACGACGTTGTCTGGAACGGAATAGATGACTTTGACTTTATTCCAAACGCGACCAGAGGGTTCATCACAAAGGCATACGAGGGCTCAGGTCACGGTACACACGTGACATGCGAAATAGTCGGGTATCAACGCTCAACTATCGGCGTTGCGCCGCATATAGTGCAAGGAGTTGCACCCAAGGCAACCATAATTCCGATACTGGGGCTTGACACATGGTTAGTCGACTGCCCCGATCCAGACTACCCAGGCTGTCATGCAGGCAAGGTGCTGTTCAGAGGAGGCGACGACTGGATGCTGTGCTCAGCCATAGACTACGTGGCTTACCTCGCTGAAACGAATGGTTGGAAGATAATCTGCAGCAACAGTTGGGGATCATCTGTACCGTCACCTGCCATTCGCGCATCAATAGACAACGCCATAACCAAGGGTGTGATCTTTGTGTTCTCGGCAGGCAACAGAGGAATGGCTGGCATGGGATGGCCAGGAGCATATCCCGAAGTGATTTCATGTGCAGCAGGTGGTTGGACAATGCAAATGGTCGGTTATCCACCATCAAACCCACCAAGTCCATACAGATGGTACCTAAGTGACGTTCCAGAGAAACTCAACACAAATGACCAGCTAGGAAACAACTGGCAAATATACCTAGGAGAGTTCAGTGGCAGACCGAATGCAGCCCTAGGACAGACTTGGAAGGACTTGGACGTTTGCGCACCAGGCTGTTACGTAGTCGGTCCATACAAGCCTGAGGCAGCTTGGAGTGGCACCGCTTGGGTTAACCTGAATGCTCCAACAGCCTACTACGGTCTCTGGGGCACGAGCATGTCTGCTCCACACGTCGCAGGAGTCGCAGCTATAGTTGCGCAATACTATCCAAGATTCAACCAGTATGATATGGAATATGTGCTGAAAAAAGCAGCTACACGCATCCCACTGAGCTCGAACACCAAGTATGCGTATGACCCATTCTACGGTCCAGCCTTCTACAATAACGACCATGACGCTGGCGCTGGATGGCTTACCGCTGACGCTGCACTACAAACTGCAGGCGTTTACAACAAGTAAAAGAACGAAATCCCAAAACCATTTTCCCCCTTTTTTGTGAGAACCGTATGAACAAAAAATATCCATAATGGCTTTATAGAACATTATTCCACAAACGATATTTGCCTGCCAAAAATATTTACGTTTGGGAGAAAAAGAGATGCTCAGGAAAAATGCTTCTTACCTAATTCTTTCCTTGCTGCTTGTAAATTTGCTAACATGTGCCTTCAACATTCGGCCAGTTATTGCGTATGGAGCCATTTATATCAGGTCTGACGGAAGCATCGACCCTCCGACTGCACCGATTCAACGAAGCCTTGACATGTACACTTTCACCGATGACATAAGTGGTTCAATTGTGATAGAAAAGGATAACATTGTCGTTAACGGGGCAGGTCATACTCTTCAAGGAACAGGAAGCGAAACAGGAATAGATCTTTCACAAAGAACAAACGTGACAATCCAAAACATGAAAATCAAAACCTTTGACAACGCCCTCTATATATCTTCATCAAACCACGTAACCATTTCCACAACAACTATAGCAGACAACAGTGCTGCGATCTGGCTCAGCGATTCCTCAAACAACAGCATCCAAGGAAATAACATAACAACAAACGTGCTCGAAGGCATATACCTCCTTTCTTCTTCAGACAACAGCATCTCCGGAAACAACATAACCGCAAACACGTTTGACGGTATCTATCTATTTTCATCTTCGAACAACAGCATCTCTGAAAACAACATAATCAACAACGGCTGGGGCGTCACCTTTTACTATTCATCAGACAACAAAATCTTCCATAACAACTTCATCAACAACACAAACCAAGTAGAAATCAACGAATCCTACAATAGCACTTGGGACAACGGCTACCCTTCTGGAGGAAACTACTGGAACAACTATACCGGAGTTGATTACTTTTCAGGACCAAGTCAAAACGAACCCGGCAGCGACGGAATAGGAGACACACCCCATGTCATCGATGCAAACAATGCGGACAACTACCCACTCATGAACCCATGGACTAACATAGCGATAACAAACGTTTTGCCGTGCAAAACCGTAGTAGGAGAAGGATACTCCTTATCCATCAACGTAACCGTTGAAAATCAAGGATACTACAACGAAACTTTCGATGTCACCACTTATCACAACATGACTAATATCGTTCCAACACAAACAATCGCCCTCCCAAGCCGAGGTTTCACGACTATTACTTTCGTGTGGAATACTGCGGGCGTAGCTAAGGGCAACTACACCATAAGCGCCATCGCTTGGCCAGTCCCAGGCGAAACAGACACACTAGACAACACCCTAACAGACGGCTGGATCATAGTCGCCATGCCAGGCGACATAACTGGGCTAAATGGCTATCCAGACGGCAAAGTTGACATGAGAGACATCTATCTAGTCGCTAAAGGCTTCGGCTCCTACCCCAGCCATCCGAGATGGAACCCAAACGCCGACATAAACAACGACGGGAAAGTCGACATGCGCGACATATACTCGGTAGCCAGAAACTTCGGGAAAACAGACCCATAAAACCACACCCTTTCCTCTCTTTTCTGACAATCAGAGAGTATGCGGTTGATTTCATCATTGCATTCAACAACTTAGCCTCAGTACCCATCTTCGTCTCCACAACATATCGGGCATCCAATGGCCAGTCGGCATCACGACTGAAAGCTCTGGAACGACTGTGGCGCCCTCCCTTTCGTAACCCTTCCTACATCAAATCTCGAACAGCCATCTCCGTCGGCTTAGCCACACTCATAAAACATCATTCTACTGTTTCATTTCGCTTGTAATATGCCTTACCCCATAAATCGACAAACTTGATAACAAGTGATAAACCCTTCCGTCACGACAGTGAAGCCCCAACAGAACCCATAGTGACGTCTGTTACAAAATCAAAAGCCTAAACCAAGAATTCTTCTTATCTCAAGAACAAGTAGAACGATAGTAGACTTCTATCCAAAACATTCAGGCTTTCTCTCTTGCACAAGGCTCTCGCATACGCACCCTTAAATCATAAATTTTTGCAACCAACGCCAAAACAGCCGTCGCAACAGCCAACCAGAAAACCCAAGTAAAACTCGTTGAAACAGGAACACTCGCAGTAACTCCCCCCGCAGAGAACAACACGTTAGCCGTCCCCATCAGAGGAACATAAACTCCCAAGAAAGTCTCCACATACATCGTAGAAACCACCAATGTGACAGCAAAAAGCCCAAGCAACAAGAGAGGCTTCTTATAGGCAAAACCCAGCAACTGCCTTGAGAAAGACTTCCGAGTCGTCACAGAGTACAGAAACATCGCAACCGCACACGACACCATTGTCAACTTACTCCCAATATTTAAGAACCAAATTATAGGCACTTCTATTGAAGCTCCTGCCAAATTCGCTTTGTAATCTAAAGGCGAAATCTCAGCTTGACCCATTCCGTCCCCTATCGTAACACGCCACCAAGGAGCCGCATAAAGAACCGAAAGCAAAAAAATGGTTGCCGCACTTATGGAACACGCCAAACCAGGCCAATTGACTTCCCTAAACTCCAAAAAGATGGCTCCTCCATTACGGTGGTATCTCTATAGGTCCAACGTCTATTTCGTCTCCCAACTTCACTTCCACACCCTGAGCCACAACGACCATTTCCTTAAGAATCGCGTGAAAATCTCTGTCGCCCCTATGCTGAGTCCCAATGTGGATTAGTCCTTCCGTTGTGAAAATTACATGAAGACTTAGTGTCCTCGAAGATCGTCCAGAAATTGTCAGAGGGAGATCTGCCCCATAACCATAACCCAACAAAACCTTCCCATGTTGGGAGCAATACACCGAGAAATTCATTGAGGTAAACTTGAAATCTCTGTCAGAATTGTTTGTCACATTGAACATCACCTTCATGGAGAATTCTGGACCAATAACCTCACAACCCACGTACTCAACCGTCGGAAAAAAGTCCTCAATCTTATCCCTCAACTCATCAATGTTGGGCGTTACAAGTTCGGTAATATCGCCTCTGTACATAAAAACCGCCGACAAGATCGGACACACAACAATCATAATAGAAATTACAGCCAAAACGATTCCAAGGTTCAATGGGTTCCCACCAGCACTCACGCTTCACGTTTTTACTTTATATATAACGGAGAAACAAATATTAAATATTACGACTCAACACCCACACTCGAATACCCAGGTCGCCAGTGCACAAGGCCTCGTTGGCGTTTCGGAGGAGAAGTCTAAGCTGTTAGAGAAGAGGAAGTCTTTGTTATGGTTTTGGCTTAAGATCTGTGGAGGAGAAGGACCCGTAAGGCACGAGCGTTTGTGCTCGTGAGAACCGAGTTAACCTTAGCGTGCTCGAGCTTTTGCGCACATGCGCACGGCGACTCAAGGTTCTTCGAGCCTCCTCTTCCACAGAGAGCAGGGCCAGAAAAACGTGAACGGAAATAATAATTAACAACGAGAAGTACATAAGATTTGTTGCACACAGTGTTTCTGTTCTGTTTCTGAATCGAAAACATTAGTCATAACAATCTAAATTATAGGTTCATAATCTTTAGAAGCAGTTGTAAGCGTTTGCTTTCTGGTGGAAACGAGATGAAAGGCGCTATAGTGCTCTTAATAGTCTTTGCAGTGTTTTTAGCGCTCACTTTGGGGTATCGTGATCTGCCGCCGGGACGTCAGCTCTACAGTTTGTTGGGAGTTCCAGAAACTGAGTACCCGGTACTTGGGATACCCACCATTACCTTGGTGTCTGCTCTGTTCAATGGAGCAATCTATGGAGTGATAGCATGGCTGATCTACACGTTTGTGGAAAGGGCGAGAAGAAAGCGGCAGGCACAGGTTGATAAACTGTAGTGGTTGTGTGTGCGTGTGTCTGTCTGTCTAGGTCTAGTATAGAGGGGGGTTAAGAGAAAGAGGGTGTTGGGATAGCGTTATGTGTCATGTGTCGTCCTTGCGTTAGGGTTTTTCTGGGTTGTTGGATTTCGTTGGCTAAGGCAGAGTGTGGATAACCCTAGCTTTTTAAGTAAGTTTTTTTACTTATTTTACTTAGGTGACTGGGTGTGGTTAATGTTACGTTTGCTGTTCCGGAAGAGTTGCATGAGGTTATGAGGCGTCATCCCGAGATTAAGTGGAGTGAGATTGCGAGGAAGGCTATGTGGGAATATGCGCGAAAGCTGGAGTTTATGGAGAGGGTTGCGAGTGAGAGTCGACTTTCTGAGAAGGATGTGTTAGAGTTGGACAAAAAGGTTAAGGCTGAAGTGTCGAATAAGTATAGGAGAGGGAGATAGTAATGTCTGGTGGTGCCTTGAAGGAAGTTTTGAAAGAGGTCAGGCTTGTTCGCGAAAAGGTTGAAAGGTTAGAAGAGCTTGTTGAGGAGAGGCTTATAGGATTGGAGGAACCTTTGGAGGACGAGGTTAAGGCTGTTAGGGAGTATGTGCGGGCTAAGGAAAAGGGAAGCGTGGAGCTTATACCATTGGAAGACGTTGAGAAGGAGAAATAATTGTTTGCAGAGATACCACGTCTTCCTGGAAAAGAAGGCGTCTAAACATCTTGAAAAACTCGGTGAAGATATCCGCGGCAGAATTCTTGCGGCTTTGCATACTCTGCGAGATGAAGGCTTCTCTGGAAGGCTTGATATTGTAAAACTGCGGGGATATAAAAATCAGTATAGGCTACGGATAGGTAAATATAGAATTTTGTTTGAATTAAGGCCTGAAAGAACTATAGTGGTGTATGCGATACTGCCACGTAAGGTGGCTTACTAGAATATAACAAGGTAGGTTACTTAGTAAGTTATCCTTACATGAGTGTTTAGTTGTTGGATTTGGTTGGCTAATGCTGGATAGAGATAGTCAAGAATGCTGTTGAGCGCTTAGATTTATTAGTTGTATCGGTTATTTTGTTGGTTTATGGCGGTTATTGGGGTTGATTTTAGTGGTAAGTTTCCTGATGCTCCGCCTTGTTATTGTGTGGCTGTTAGGGATGGTCGGGTTCGTTGTGTATTGATGACGGGGAAGGCTAAGAGAGTTGGGAGGACGCATAGGATTCCCAAGGCGATGGCGACCGCGGCTCATATCTATTATACTGTTTTGCCTTTAGCTCAGGTGGATGATGTCATTTTGATTGATGCTGAGTACGATAGAGAATATTTGAGGAAGGTTCGAAGGTTTTTGGAGAAAACGTTGAATGTGTCATCGGTTGCGGTTGGACACATTTCTGATAAAGCCATTGAAAAGGCGGATAGACTGTCGAAAGTGTTTAGGAAAAGGAAGTATTGTGATGGAAAAGACCCTGACATCTTAGATTTTGTGCGTTTGATTCATCCCGCCCGCGGAGCCCGTTTCACTCCTTGATTGGTCCGGGATTTCCCTGATAGGGTACTTTCCCTCAGGTCTTTTTGAGACCTTCACGGCACGCCGCAGGAGGTTATCAAAAATAAGTGGTGTATTTTGGTTGTATAAAGTTTATGGTTTCTAGTTATGACAAGTATTACGTGTTTATCCTTGCATGAGTGTTTTTAGTTGTTGGATTTCGTTGGCTAGGGCAGGATAGAGATAGTCAAGAACGCGGTTAATCTCATCAACACCAAAACCAAGCACCCTTAAGTATAGTCTTATTTTGTGGCAATACATAAAGAACGTTTTCTTGGTACAAGTGTATTTTACAGAGGTTAACCTAGCAATCTAAGTATTGTTGAGCCCGTTTCTGATGATGATTCGATGAATTTTATTTCGTCCTCACTAAGATCATAGAATCTGTAAACTTTTTGATTGACAGCCACTTCTAGATTTGAAATTTCTTTTTCTAATTGAGCACGTTTGCCTGATGGTCTTTGGTACTCTTGCATGATTTCTTTTATCACTTGGAAATTTTTTTCCTCATTTTTATTGAATTGAGGAATAGGAAGTTGTAACAGTTTTCCCAAAATGTTTCCTTTTCCAAAATGCTTTTTGTAGCTGAGGATACACTTATCTATGAATCCCCTTAATGCATCATTATCTATTTTCAACTTCAGTACGTCGACATCTGAGTGCTCCTTCTCCTCAGCTAAAAAGTCAAGGCTAAACACTAGCCAATTTTCGCTTTCTTGAACGGTAACATTTCTAATCTTTCCTTTCAGATTCGATGGGATTAACACTTGCTTATCTCCACTAGAGGTCTTTCTGTAATAGGTTTCCAACGTCACATCCGTGGTTCTAGGATATTTGTTGACATATTCCATGAATTCTGCCTTCGATTCTACAAGAGATTTGGTGAGTTTCAATAAACTTTCAGCCAATTCTGCTATCGACCTCTGTTCATCATTGCTAGCCGGAAATATTGGGATTTTGCCAATATAGTAATCATCAAAGTCCATTGTGCGAACGGCCTTGTTAAAAATAAAAGTATATGCAAACCACGAAACGAATTTTGAATTAAGAAAGGCAAGTACATATTTTATGTCATACTCAGGATCTGTAACAATCGTGTTCTCTACAGTATCTACGTTTAGCAATCCTTCCTGGTCTAAAGTTGACATAATTATGATGTGGTCTACGGGAGTGAGAACATGGGCAACGATTCTCTGAGAAATTATTTTTGGTTTTCTAAGGTCTTCTATTTTTTCTCGGTTTTTTTCTAAATAATTTCTAGCAATGAATAAGTTGGGGGCAACATTGTAGTATGGCTTAATGTCATCGCCTCTTAAAAGTGGTTCTGAACCTACAGACTTTTGGTTTGAAGCTTTACTTTGTAAAGGAAGACCTCTGAATGTTTTTGATATTTCTTTAAGTAATCGTGATTTTTTCATGATTTTCTTATAAATGTCAAGCGACATCGAATCGACATGAATCGGAAAAGTGTCCAATTCCTTGCATAAAGAGATCGGTATTTCATAGGTTTCCGGCTTCTCTGCCCAGAATAGCCTAGTTCCAAGATAAGTATCAATCTTCCCTATTTTTTTACGGCACAATAGTATAATCTGTTCGAGTAAAACGTCTGGAAAAGCTTTGCTTATGTCGGCTATCTCAAGCAATTGAAGTTCTTGTAAAATATAGTTTCTAGTTACATTCCATTTTTGCGAAAAGGTCAGTGACTTAGGGATTACAAGACCTATGACTCCTTCTTCTTTGATCAATTGAACAGCACGTTCTATAAACAAAGAAGCTGTATTCTTATAGCCTCTTGCAACTTGATATTTTTCAAGGAAATAGTCTCTCTCTTCTTCAGATAACTTTGCGCCATGAGGAGGATTTCCAATAACAACATCAAACCCACCAGCATTCCAAAGCTCAAATTCTTTCTGCCAATCAAATGGTTTTTCTTTACTCCATTCCTCTTTGAAATATTTTCTCAATTCTTCTTCTGTTCCAGAAATCAAAGAGTTTCCACATTTTATGTGATCTCCCATAAATGGGAGTTTTGTTCTAGGCTTAACTGCTTTCAAACTGAGGTTTAGCATCGTTATTTCAACAGCTTGTAGATCAAGGTCGACTCCGTAAAGGTTGTAGGTTAATATTCTGTCTTGGATGTTTGGGACTGCATGAAAATGAGCATCAAGTGTATTTGGAGCAGCAGCACGTTGATTCCGCTTATTATAGTCATCATACCATTCTTTTATCACATCGAAAGCTTTTATAAGAAATGAACCAGAACCACAAGCTGGGTCAAGAACTTTGATTTTTGATACTTCCTCCACAGATTTACATTTTCTCAGTAGTTTGCCTAAGGTATTTCTGACAATGAAATCAACCACATATTCAGGAGTATAGTAGATTCCATGTTTTTTGCGAACAGCCGGGTCTTCAACTAAAGTGAGTTCGTCCTCTTTGAGTGTTCCTTCCTTTTCTTTGATTATCGTGCCAATGTATAGCTCATATGCGTTGCCCAAAACATCGACTGGGATCAGATCAAAATTATAATTATATAATAGAATCAGAATTGTTTCTAAAACTTCGTTGTCAACTCGCACATCTTCACAAAGATGTGGTGCAAAAAGTTTTCCATCGTATACCGCGTCAAAGTCTCTAAAGATATTTTTTAAATCCATCATGAACGTTCTGACAGATTTGTCTATTGCAATTTTTTGCCATACTGAAAACTGAGTCCACAGACTTTCAGCTGGAATTATCAGCCTATCTTCGCAACTTCTAATAAACATGAGTCTGTCTAAAATTTTCTGAGTGGCTTCATTTATCTCATCTTTTGAAAGTTTGGGATTATTCTTTCGTACATTCGACACCAGCAATTTGCGACAATATACCAAATCTTTCAGGAGTTCTTCATCGACTTCTCTTCTCAATCTCCTCTTTTCGTATGTGTCGAGCAGACCTGAAATGGCACTTTCTTTGGAAAGAAGCCACAATTTTTCAAAATTCGACAAGTATTCACTATACTTGAGCTTAAAAATCATGCCTTCTTCTGGCTTCTTCACTCGTGAATAATAGAGTCGTGTCTCTTCGAAGTTTGTTAGAACAGCCCAATCGGCTCGCGACTGCCATGCATAATCGATTGCCATTTGCGGAAAACTTCTAATTTTGCCACCGACACGCCTTGTACCGTCCAAGTCTTCTTCAAATTTCTTCAATTCTAGGAATATTTTGGAAGTACCCGCCACGTTTAACAGTGAATAATCCGCAATGCCAGTTAATGTCCTTTTCTGCTCCTTAATGTCCTCAATCTTATTGATGTCCCACCCTAACGTACTCAAAAGTGGGAGTATAAATTTAGAGCCAACATCAGCCTCACTGTATTCACCCTTCTTCCCGTCACGAACAACAGAATCATATCTTTCTATTAGTTGTTGAACTTTTTCTCTAGCAAATTCTCTCAGCATTAAGGACAGCAACCAGCATTTTTAGTGTTCATTTACAATGTAATATGTTTTACCTATTTCCTAATTGTGTGCACATAAACTTACATTGGCACCCAACTTCGTTTCCACAACATGTTGGGCGCCATTCTTCAACAACATATTCGGGCATCATTCGCCTTCCATCAGGCGTCGAAACAGAAAACTCTGGAACAATCGTTACGCGAAACCCAACAGAACCCAAAGCAACGCCCACTCCAAAATCAGACAATCAGGATAACGCTTCCCCTAAGCAGTTGATGAAAAAACACAAAAATTTCTCTGCGTTATCAAACAGAGAGAAGAAGATGATGAAGATGAAGAAAAAATAATTTTACCTCTCACCAAGAACAGAGAGCAGAACCAAAACAATCCTTTAACTCTTTAAGTCGCCTCGTCCCTAATAGGATAAGCATGCAAAGAATCCTCGCTCCATGGGAAATCAAACGCAAGCTCGTAGTGAAGGCAGAAGAAGAAGAAACAGACCCACGCTACGGACACAAACCAAACGAGAGACCAATCCAAGACCACATACGCTTCGGAATAATAAACCTCGACAAACCACCAGGGCCATCAAGCCACGAAGTCACCGCTTGGACAAAACGAATACTGGGCATGGAACGTGCTGGCCACGGCGGAACCCTCGACCCCAAAGTGACAGGCATCCTCCCCATCGCCCTCCAAGAAGCCTCAAGAACCCTACAAGCTCTTCTCCTCTCTGGCAAAGAATACGTCTGCGTCACAAGACTTCACTCAGAAGTGAACGAAGAAAAAATCAGAACAGTGCTAAACGAGTTTCAAGGGGTCATATACCAACGTCCTCCATTAAGAGCCTCGGTGAAACGCCAACTCCGCACCCGCAAAATCTACTACATAAACCTCCTCGAAATCAAAGACCGCAACATACTCTTCCAAGTCGCCTGCGAAGCCGGCACCTACATCCGAAAACTCAGCCACGACATAGGCGAAGCCATAGGCTGCGGAGCCCACATGCAAGAACTCCGCCGAACCAGATCAGGACCCCTAACAGAGGAAACAAAACTCGTCACACTCCATGACGTGTCCTATTACCAAACAAGATGGAAGGAAACCCAAGACCCCAAATGGCTTCGAGAATTCATACAACCAATGGAAAACGCTCTTCGGCTTCTTCCCAAAATCACCATTCGTGACTCAGCGGTAGACGCCATATGCCACGGAGCAAACCTCGCAGCCCCAGGCGTTCTGAACCTAGAAACAGACATAAAACCAAAAACCACAGTCTTCATACAAACCCAAAAAAACGAAGCAACAGCCATCGCAAAAGCCACAAAAACAACAGAAGAAATACTAGAAATGAATCACGGAATAGTCGCCAAAACAGAGAGGGTCCTGATGCCAAGAAGCACCTATCCAAAGACTTGGCAGACCTCAAAAACCTAAAAAACATGCTAACCATTTTATCATGTGAGCCTAAGTGCCGGGTTCTCCTAGAGCACGCTGAACAAGCGTTAAGCGGGAAATCAGGTAGGGAGCAAATTCGCCTCTAATAGAAGCTCACGCCTGGAGTCGTTCAGTCAGCTTGTGACCCTTTGGGTCGCGTGGGTTCAAATCCCACACCCGGCGCCACAGGATTAACTCCCGACACTTTCTTAGAGACTCTCACACACACGCACAAGGTCTAGGTAGGGTCTTCTATATGATCCAAATAGGGTCGTGTCTTTACGAGTGGTTGTTTTCTTTTGGGGGGTGTCTGAGTGGTGGTGGCGCCGTCCTTAGCCTTGATGAACAGCAGCGTGTTGATAACCGCTTGTGGCGAAGGCTAGCGCCATCAGGCTTTGGTGAGGAGCGTGTTTCTTGGTTTTGTAGGGGTGAAGTTGATCGAGTGAATGAGAAAGCCAGAGAGTGAAATGAGAATGATTAGAATGGTGACTGTGATGATCAAGCCTATGCGTTCTTGACGTTTCTTCTCTTCACGAATCTTGTGCTTAATTCCACGGGGCTTCTGCTTTCTGTCAGCCTTCATAGGAGGTAACTCTTAATCTGGAAAAAATAAAAAATTGAAGATTAAAAAGAGAGTGGGATGGTGTTCATTGCTTCTCTTTTCTGTGCTTAACACGTTTGACGTAGATGGCTGTTGCGACTGTTGCGACTAGGATTGTTGAGGCTAAGCCGATGTAGGGAGCCAACAAACCAAACTTATCAACAGAAATCCAGACGCCTCCAACTGGAGGTGGGGGTGTGGGGTTATCTACAACAACAATCAACGTCTGATTGCCGCTGTTGCCTGAGGTATCAAACGCCTTCATTAAGATGGTTTTGGCGCCATTCGAAGCAGTTCTTGTGTCGAAATCGAGTTCAAAGAAGGAATTAGATGCGGGTAGCACGTTCACCGTTTCGATTAGATTGCCTTCCACGTAAAACTCAACATTCTTTAGGCATACATTGTCTGCTGTCGTGCCATTAATCTTTATTATGCCCTGAACAAATCTCTTGTCTAGTGGACGTTCTATATAAACAATTGGTGATGTGCTGTCTACGGGAGGCTGACCTGTCTCTGTGAACCCCACACCAGTTACTACTGGAATCGCTGTCTTTCCATTTTCTTCCTCTGCAGTAATGATGAACTTGAAATCACTAGGTTCGGTAGCATGATTGGTGAAGTTTATCGCAGGAACGTTAACAGTGAAATTCCCATCGTGGTCTGCATCAGCCATTTCAAAGCATTCAAGCTCCATCTCAAGCAACACAGTATCTGGAGGGGGCGGCAACCAATCAGGGGGTTGCATCCAAGCTCTAACATGAACCAGTGGGGTCTTGTTTTCCACTTTAGCCCATAGGGTAATAGTAGCTGGAGGAGGCCATGCAAAAAATTGCTTCCGTATTACGTATTTTATCCAAGGGAAAGGCCACTCACATGATCCAATGTAAACGTTACTAGCGAGGAGACCATCTCCACCGTTAGGTAGCGGGCCTGTATGGCCAGTGTCGTCTCCGTTATCATCTAAAAGTGGGGTCTGAGCGAATCCTTGCTGAGCCACTACGGAACAGGCAGTGTTAAAAGACCATGCTATCGAATGACCGGATTCGATCTGGATCCAGAAGGGTTGAGAGAAAGCCTCCCACTTTCCGTCAGCTGACACCCAGGAACCTTGGGTTGGTTGGCATGAAGTGGTTATTACTCTTCCTGATTCTGAAAGTTCGTTGATGAAGCTGCCACTATGACAAGCTGCGTAAATTACATGTATTGGTGCGTTTGTAGCTCCTTCTAGGTTATTAAGCCAAAATTCTAATTGGGTAGAACTGACTTGGTCAGGCTCGTCGATGTAAAAAATTTCTGGATCCCCGTGGTCGAACAGGTAGAGAAACAAAGGTCGAGTTGGACTTACACGGGTTGAAGCCCAAGTTTCGATAACCCACTGAAGGTTCGTGCTTGATGACAAAGCATCTATATCATTTTGACCGTCTCCATCTACGTCTTGAGGATAATATTCCGGTTGGTTCATATAGTATATACTGTCCCCACTATATCCGACACTCCGAAGGATTTTGAAAACTTCATTGCAACCATAGTTTACTTTGTCTAGTAGGTTCCCCTGATTATTTCCTGCCACAATTACGAAGTATCCAAGACCCTTAGCTAAGGCTCTTATCTCTTCTTCGCTCAAAGCTCTGTTATAGATTTGGACCTCATCGATAATGCCTTTGAAAAAGTAATAAGGCAAGTAGGATGCACCGATAGTCTGATCAAGATCATTAGTATTAGGGACATTAACAGTTCCAGAATTATCAAATACTCCATCGATGTATATGGTAGCAACTGTACCCGATAACGTAACAGCAACATGTTTCCAAGTACCAGTATTTATTCTACCAATTGAAAACAGTTGACTTTCTTGTGAATAGAAACGAATGTTCCCATCATAGGTCATCAAACTAGTCATTTCTAATTTGTAACCATCATGCGGAGAGACTTCTCGACAATTACTGAAAATTATGCTCCACGGACTTGTTTGAGACGTTTTTACCCACGCTGTAATGGTTAGATCTCCGGTAATATCCAAACTGTCTGAATCAGGGATCCTAACATAATCATCTATTCCATCAAAGCTTAAGGCCTTTCCAGACCTTCCCACGGTCCATGATGCACCATAAATCGTGCCATGGTTATTATTGCCAGAACTGTCATGCGCAATTGCACCAGCGCCTTCTTCAAACTTCCAATATCCAACCAAACCGCCATATGCAACGAAATCGCCTTTGGTTGTGTAAGCTACATAATCCCATTGAGCAATACCGTACCCTCTCAGGGGCGGCGGCCATGCCTCAATGTCACCGAAACGGATGTAATTATACGGATTCCCGCTAGAAACCGTATCTTCAACAGCAAACGTTCCGTCAACGTAAAGCATGATTTTATTTCCTTTCATCAAAATCCTGTAAGTGTGGAATGCGTCTTTTGTGTTCATTGCATAAGGCTTGGAGTGCAAACGAACTTTGTCTTCGAAAAAAAATAACCCGCTTTGGTAAACACCGTCTGCAAAGAAAATTGCCATACCATAGTAGCTAGGATCTGCTACCTCAATCTTCACTCTTGCTTCTATAGTTATTCCTACGTTATTGCTAGCGCCCCAGTCCCTTCTATACATCCAATATGCATTTTCGGAAAGGGTGTTTAACGTTAGAATTCCGTCAGAAACCGTAGCTATTCCGGTATCGTCTACAAAGGTTTCCTCCAGTTTCCATGGAGGCTCGGACTCATTCGGAAGTTTGTTCGCGGGGTAGAACACTTCCCAACTAGAAAAGGCTTGTCCAGTTACAGGGGTTGGTACTATGTCAAGAAGCACAATAAACATGCTTGTCAAAATCACTATTAGCATCATTCTCGAAACTGCCTTTCTTCCCAATCCTACCATTCCTCCCATTCCTCCTTTCTTTCTTTCTTTTGCATTTTTGGATATTCGTTTCATTTGCGCTTTTTAAGCGCTCTTGAAGGGAGCAATCACAGAAGCAGCAATCATTGTATCCTATCTCTTCTCCTCTCCCTTTCAGAACCTAACTCTATATTTAGATTCTATATATAGTTTATGAAACTATGTTACATGCCATTACCTTTTCGAAGAAACGAGTGATAAATGAAAAAAACTGAATTATTTGATAAAATCTAAACACATCAGCCATCGAGTTTGTAGGATTAAAAGTATCAAACAAAACAAGGTCCAAACCAAAGAATCGACAAAGATGCAAGTTGCCATACGGCAACGGCCCCCTCCAAAAAAAATATCGTCACGCAATAGGAGTACAAAATTTTCTGCTATAACTATCTAACATAACAGAACATCACACCTATAATAGAACCTAAGTAAAAGATTGCTAAACCAAATGCTTATGGAGTTCTTTTTTCGATTCGCTTGGCTGCGTTTTCCATATTATTGTTCAGTAGACGATACCTCCATGGTGGCATGGGTTCAAATCCGACCGTCTGGCGCCAACAACTATCCAAACAAAGAATGATACCAATTAATGACATACTCTGGCAGAATCAACCCCTTCTCTTTAAACCTCTCCACAAGCCTAACAGGAAGCGGGCTCAAGACAAAAGCAGCCCTCATATAGAATCTCCTCGGCTGTCCAGGCTTGACCTTCTCCTCTAATATAATTCCGTAGTTCGATTTCTTGTCTAAGGGAGAACCTTTAGTTCCAGTTATTGAAAGCACAATTCCGTTTAAACTTCTGAAGATATCGCACCAGTTAATAACTGACTTGGTTTCTCCAGAATAAGACACGAGAATTTCGAGGTCTCCTGCTCTGGGACGAGGAGTATTCACGCCTCTAACAATATAGACGTTGTCTCCCAAGAACTTCTTGATGTGCGCTAATCTTATAGCCGTCATTCTGACTACTTCGTCGGCTGTGCCCTTTCCACCCAGAAAAACGTCGCTTCGCCTCTCCATAACATCAATCAAAGACGAGTAGGCTTCTGAATTTACGTTGCGATTAATCATCTCTCCGAGAACCTCAAACTCATTTTCAAACAACTCGAACACTCTATCCACGCTGCTGTTTTCAAACAGCGCCTCACTCAACATGTGAAGAATGACAAGGCTTTGGAGCTCGAATATGTCGCCCATAATGCCCGTCTCACTGTATTCCCCACTGGGTCTCTCCTCTTTTCTGCCCTTCACCTCAACCATGTGCCCATGCTCACGAACAATCTTTCCTATTGCAGAGTTGATGTTGGAGGTAACAAGGCCCATGGTGAATTTTTTGCTGCCTGTGTCTTCAATGTATTTTTCAAGTTCTTCTACAAGCGCCAGAGGATCCTTAGATTCGCCACTCCCAGAGTTGATCAACAACAAAATATTCCTATATCTCTTCTCTAATTCACTGGCGGCGTCGTACATGTCTTTTCCTGGAAATCCTGGGTCATCCGGGGTGATCACAATTTTTGAGTCTTTCATTGTTGCGATTTGACTCATGGCTGTGTTTAACGAGTATAGAGACCTCCCTGAGCCTCCACAGACCACACAGTCTGCAGACTTCAAAGCCTCATACAGGAGTAGGAGACTGTCTTTTTTCACGTCAAGAAGATTGTCCTTAATTGCGTTGACATAGCCTACTTCGCAAATTTTCCCTCTGATCTTTCCCACCCCGACCAGAAATAGAATCGTGGGGATGTGCTTTTTTCCTTTTCGATAATAGTTGAAGATAGATTAGATTCTCCTCATTCTTCTCTCTGACACATGCAATGCTATGCCTTCGTTTTTTCAGATTTGCTCCGACACAAATACTTAAAGTTTAAATTTGGATTGACTCAACTCAGATTTCAATTGGTGAGTTAGATTGGCAGAGATATCCTTTCAGGAGTTTCAGAAACTCGACCTCAGAGTCGGCGAAGTTATAAAAGCCGAGCATATAGCAGGCTCTAAAAACCTGATCAAGATGATAGTCAACTTTGGTTCCGAGAAAAGGCAGTCTGTGGCAGGACTATTACAGTACTATAAGCCAGAGGAGTTAATTGGCAAGAAATTTGCCTTTATCCTGAATTTAGAGAGGAGGAAGTTTATGGGTGTAGAGTCTCAGTGCATGGTGTTGGCGGCTGAAGATGAAAAAGGCAACGTGATTCTGTTAAAGCCCGAAAAAGATATCGAGGTTGGGAGTCGTATCAGATAGAAGAGCACAGAAATTCTCAAATCCTTTTATCTAAGTTCTCATCTTAAGAGTGGGCGATGTTAGACGTTTGGTTGTATAGTCTTGTCAGCGTTGTCGTTGTGAGTTTGATTTCTATAGTGGGTGTTCTAACCTTTCTGCTGAGCTCTGAAAGGCTCAGGAGCTTGCTTCTGTATCTAGTGAGTTTTTCTGTTGGAGGACTGTTCGGCGATGCCTTCATTCATCTAATTCCTGAAGCAGTGGAAAAGGTTGAGTTTGGGTTTAATGTGTCTGTATGCATTTTGTTTGGGCTCATATCATCCTTCATTATGGAGAAATTTCTGAACTGGAGACATTGCCACATACCCACATCAACAGAACATCCCCATCCTTTCGCATACATGAACCTCTTTGGTGATGCACTTCACAATTTTATAGATGGCTTGTTGATTGCGGGAAGCTATCTTGCAAGCCTGCCAGTCGGAATTGCAACAACCTTTGCAGTCATTTTTCATGAGATTCCTCAAGAAATCGGGGACTTTGGGGTGCTGGTTTATGGTGGTTTCAGTCGGTCTAAGGCTTTGCTTTTCAATTTCTTATCCGCCATTACAGCCATAATAGGAGCCCTTGTTTTCCTCACTTTAAGTCCCTACATAATGGAATACACCGTATACTTGCTACCGTTTGCTGCAGGAGAGTTCATCTACATCGCAGGTTCCGACTTAGTCCCAGAACTTCATAAAGAAACTAATCCCTCTAAATCTACACTACAATTAATAGCCCTCATCTTCGGGTTGGCAATTCTCTTTTTACTCATTTTCTTAGAGTAACCAAGTCAAGGGCATAGCTTAAGGAACCCGCTCGCCTCCACGTGATTTCCAAAAGGAAGCTTTAAATCAGATTTCTGCTACTCACTGCATTTACACCATGGGACTGATGATCAATGATTACTGACTTAAAAATCAGAAACTTCGTTCAAGGAAAAGATGAAGAAGTCTGGCTTAAGATAGGAAACGAAGCCTTCAAAGAGTATGACGACTTTAGACCAGCAACAATGAAGGACATGGAAATCAAAGAGAAGAACCCGATATTTGATACTAAAGGAATGCTCATTGCAGAGTTAAATGGAGAACCCGTTGGAAGAGTGAACGCTTTTGTGGATAAGATGCGAGAAGAGAAGAAGGGGTTCATCGATGATCTCGGTGTTATCCCAAGGTTTAGAAGGAAAGGTATCGGAAGAGAATTAGCCAAGAGAGCCCTTCAGAGCCTGAAAGAAAGGGGAATGGAAACAGCAGAAACCTGGACAAGAAAGGACAGACCCGTATGCAAAAGACTCTTCGAATCCATGGGGTTTGAACTAATTCGCATATTCAGCACGATGAAGCGAGATTTAGACTCTCTCCCCTCCAACATCGGAGAGCACAAGGAAATAAAGATGAGGTCAATGAAAAGAAACTTGGACGACATCAAACTCCTTAACTGGATAATAAACGAAACCTTCAAGGAACACTTCGACTTCAGACCAGAAACAGTGGAAGAAACCAAGCACTGGGTCGAAAACAGGCCATGGTGCGACATCGCTGAATACTTCTTCGGTCATCTAGACAAAAGTCTCGTGGGTCATGTCGGGGTCGGCATAGACAGCAAATTCATCGAATACCAAGGAATAAAACGTGGCTGGATAAACACCATAGGTGTATTAAAAGACCTACGAAGAAAAGGCATCGGCACATCTCTAATTCTGCACGGCATGGAATGTCTAAAATCAAAGGGAATGACTGAAGTTGCATTAGGAGTTGACGATTCAAACCCCACAAAAGCGATCGAACTCTACAAAAAAGTAGGGTTTAATGTGATTTACAAAGACCTCACATACCTAAAGAGGATAGCATGAACGATTAGGAAAGTTTATATAAATTCTAAATCACTTTCGTAGTTACTTGTCATGGACGACTCAAAATGTCAAGAGAGTTCCAACACATCATTCGAATTGGTGATACTGATCTGGACGGCACCCAAAAAGTAGGATACGCACTCCTTAACATTAGGGGCGTAGGTGTCGGGTTAGCAAATGCCATTTTAAGAAAAGCCGGCATCAACGAAGAGACCCGCTTAGGCTTACTCTCCGATGCTGAACTAGAAAAAATTGAAGATATTCTAAAAACTCCTTCCAAATATAGTCTGCCTGGTTGGCTTCTTAACCGCTCAAAGGACATTGAAACTGGCAAAGACCTTCACAAAATTGGTTCAGAACTTGCTCTTCAAACAAAAACCGACATAGATGGAATGAAAAGGATCAGATCATGGAGAGGCTTCCGTCACACTCACGGACTGAAGGTGAGGGGGCAAAGGACAAAGACAACAGGTAGAAAAGGGAAGGCTGTTGGGGTCAAGAAAAAAGCACTTGTGGAGCGAAGAGCATAATGGGTGACCCCAAAAAACAAAGAAGAAAATACGAAACTCCAAGGTTCCCTTGGCGAACCGACACACTCCAAACAGAACTGAAACTACTCGGACAGTACGGACTTAGAAACAAAAGGGAACTCTGGCGCCACGAAACCATGCTTTCAAAGTTTAGAGGTATCGCCCGATCGCTCTTAGGAATGCCTGTCGACCAGCGGAGGAGACTGGAAAGCCAACTTCTTACCAGGCTTCAACGCCTCGGGATTTTGTCGGAAAAAGCCGTTTTGGATGAGGTTTTGGACCTAAGCTTAGAAGACATACTGGAACGTAGGCTTCAGACACTTGTCTTCAGAAAGGGTTTAGCCAAATCTGTTTACCAAGCCCGGCAACTGATCACTCACGGGCACGTTGCGATTGGAGAAAAACGGGTCTCTTCTCCAAGCTATCTGGTCTTGAGAGACGATGAACCAAAAATGACTTACGCTCCCGCAAGCCCCTTATCAGCCCCGAACCATCCTCTAAGAGAGTCCATAAGCCTCACAACCGAGATGAAAACACCAACAGTAACTGAGACACCGAAGGAGGAGGAGGTTTGAGCAAAAGGGCAGAGAAGTGGGGCGTCGTTTACATCTACAGTTCCTACAACAACACAATTATTCATGTAACCGACATTTCTGGGGCTGAAACGATTGTAAGAAGTTCCGGAGGCATGGTCGTTAAGGCAGACAGACTAGAAGGTGGACCTTATGCCGCCATGCGAGCCGCTGCAAACGCAGCCACCATCGCCAAAGACAAGGGAATAACCGCCATACACATCAAAGTGAGGGCTCCAGGTGGATCAGGCGCAAGAACGCCAGGCCCAGGAGCACAAGCCGCCATAAGAGCCCTAGCCAGATCAGGATTTCGCATAGGTCGCATCGAAGAAGTGACACCTATTCCTCATGATGGAACCCGAAGAAAAGGAGGTCGCAGAGGCCGCAGAGTCTAAACCTTTGAGAGGGCAGCGGACACACGCATAGTGCTCTAGGGTAGGTCTCATATATGTTTCTAATATGAGAGGATTGAGTAATTATAGGGTTAATCTTTCTGTAAAAGGTGGATTTTTGGTCAAATATGCATTTATTGTTGCCAACATTGTCAAATACTTCAGTTGAAAGCCTATGTTTCTAAGGGTTACTTCCTCTAAGCCTTTATTCTTAAGTTTTATTAGTGGCGAATCAATTTTTCCTATGTGCTCCGAAGTCCGTAATCTAGTTGTGTGGGCCCGTAGTCTAGCCCGGATTAGGACACTGGCCTGCGGAGCCGGAGTCCTATGGTTTCGGCGCTGAAAGCCGGAGATCGAGGGTTCAAATCCCTCCGGGCCCGCTATTGCCGAATTCTTGCTGCAAGGGTTAACTGAGCTTAGATGTATTAATGGGTGTATGACATTTGCTTTTCCGAAAGGGTTGGTAACTCTTGACCGTAAAAATTTGACGAAGAGAGTCAATATGTTTGGTCAATTGCAGGTTGCTTTTGATCGCATCAAAGGGAACATAACTTAAAAAAACTCTCGGGGGGGCTTTAGTTATGAGGTAACCGTTTTGAGGCGTGAGTCATGAAAATCTCGAAAAATCAGTTGGCAAAAATGATCGATCACACCTTGATTAGACCCGATGCAACCAGAGGCCAAATAGTAAAACTCTGTGAGGAAGCCAAAAGATACAATCTTGGATGTGTCTGTGTTAATCCAGCATACGTTTCTTTGGCTGTTCGACTCTTGCGTGAAACCGATGTTAAGGTTTCCTCTACTGTTGGCTTTCCTTACGGTTCTACTCTGTCAGAAGTGAAGGCTTTTGAGGCTAAGAGATGCCTGGAAAATGGGGCTCAAGAGATAGACATGGTCATGAACATAGGCGCCTTAAAGTCGAAGGATTATGAAACCGTGAAAGAGGACGTTGAGGCAGTGGTGAATCTAAAGAGTTCTTTTGGTAGTGTTGTGGTGAAGGTTATAATTGAAACTGGATACTTGACTGACGAGGAAAAAGTGATGGCTTGTAAGCTCGCTAAGAAGGCAAGAGCAGATTTTGTTAAAACTTCTACTGGCATTGTTGGAGGCGCCACAGTGGAGGACGTTAAACTGATGAGGAAGACTGTGGGCAAGAGTATGGGTGTAAAGGCGGCGGGAGGCATACGAACTCTCAATCAGGCGTTGGCGATGATTGAGGCTGGAGCCAACAGAATCGGGACAAGCACTGCGGTGGCTATAATTGAGGAAATTGCCACCGAAAATTAATGTTAAGACATCAAGTTATGTTGTAAGAGAGACGAGCTTATTTCTGCATCTGAATCCTACTCTTGACCAGACCTAAAATTTTCTCTGACTTTTTTCCTTTTCCAACACCTTTTATATACTGTATAGTCTCCAGAAATCTTGTTTCCCCCTGTTTCTTGTACATCTCTTCCAAAATATCCAATATCGAACCCTTGTAGTTCAGTGGAGGCTTACGAAAGATATTGTTGCAATGAAACTTAATCTTCCTCGTGCTTCCGCGACCAATGCCTCTGAGTTTTTTAAGTGGAAGCTCTTCATCCGTTACCCCAAAACGGACTCTATCCCTAAAGTTCTTGAAATCTTCAGAAATAGATATACCCTTTTTGCGTGCTAACGTTTCATAAACTATCAGAAGTCTTCCGAGTTCTGCTGCGACTTGAGGAAGTTGACTAGCGTAAACTTTGTAGTCTTGCTCGATATCGAATAATTCCTTGTTTTCCATCCATCCGAAGAAGATAGCATACGCCGAATATTCTGCGTTACCTAGATCGGAGGCAGGTATTCCGATCTTTTCGTAGAAAGTTGCTATTTCTTCCGATTTTTCACGAGGGACTTTACTTAAACAAGCACCCTCAAAAAGGGAAGATAGTTTGTAAATAATAATCTGATCCATCCTTACTTTCTGTTCTTGTTCAAGAATTTTATTCAACTCTATAAACGGCGTTAGTTCGTAGTTGGCAAACGTCCTAAATAGAAAGTTTATAGTTGCTTGCCCAAGATCTGTAAGTTTGTTTCCTGGTGCACCGAGAGAGGTAATAAATCCAGTATCGTATAGATACCGGACGTGACCTTTCAATATCTCAAAGAGGTTAAAAGGTGCAAATAGTGTCTTACTCTTCGATTGAAAATTATAAAAAGTGTTCTCAAAGAAACTTAATATCTGTTCGTCTCTACACTGTCCAGAGTAAACGAGTTCTAAAATAGCTTTCCGAAAATATTCATCCAATCCTATATGAGAAATAGCCTTTTCTATTTCGCCGTCCTTGTATTTCTCTATGTTTGTTTTCACTTGTTTTTTGACTATGTATGCATATCCCTCTTTCTCGAAGCCAGTTCTTCCAGCACGACCAGCCATTTGAATATACATGTAAACTGGAATATCACTTCTCTTACCAGGAACAGAAGGATCATAGAAAGATGTATCAGCGACAACCACAGTCTTGGCTGGGAGATTTACTCCATAGGCAAGTCCAGTCGTAGCAAACAGATAGTTAATTTTCCTTTCTACAAACAGTCTTTCAACAAAGTTCCTTAATCGTTGATCGAGATCTGAATGATGAAATGCGACTCCTTTCTGTAAGCAATTTAGAAGTTCTTCCTCCAGACTTGTGAGTCTATTACGAGAGAGAAGTTTTCCGAAAGTTGTGATTAATTGATCTTTCGCAAGGACGACATTTTTTAAGAGAGAATACATCTCTCCAGCTCTTGCTTTCGTAGCTTCTTTAGTGGTACAGAAAACAAGATACGGTTCTTTTGCCATATCCAAAAGTGACCTACAAAGTTCTCTATTCTGTTTAGATGAACTTATGCCTGATAAATCAATAATCCCATGTTCAAGTTTAACATCTCTAGCTTCTTCAGGAATTACAACTACTTTTGCCTCTAGCCACTCGCCAATTTCGTTCTTATCTTCGAAAGTTGCAGACAGACAAATAATTCTGATGCGAAATTTTTTCAAAATTGTGATAACTTTCTCCAGATTAAATCCTCTCAAACGATCATAGAGAACGTGAAATTCATCAACGACAGCTAAGCTAAAACCTTCAACGTGATGTGGGTAGATTAATGCCATTCTGTAGAAAGACTCGAAAGTGGTGATCACAATATCCGATTTGTCCCATTCTTCAGGAGAAGAGTCTGCCCCAGCAATGGATTTTGTGAGATCTTTAAGATCTCTTTCTTTTTCCGAAATGAGTGGTTTCATGGGAACAAGATAAACGATTCTTTCACCAGATTTGAGTATCGGCAGAATAGCAAGTTGAGCGACACCAGTTTTGCCTGAAGCGGTGGGGGCAACCACTACAAAGTTAGCAGTGGAGTCAAGAAGGCCTTCATTAACAGCCATCCTTTGGGTAATATTGAGTTCTTTCCAGCCTTTCAATTCTAGTAATTTTGCAACTATTTCGTTCACTGACGTCACTTGTTGTCCCTTCTAATCTGTCTAATTTCACTTATATTTTAATTTACTCTCATGTACCACGTGGGGCACAATTTTAACTTTAGACTGGTGAAACTACATTCTTTGGGGCGCTTCTATTCCAAGTAGGTTAAGGGCATTTCTTAGCGCTATTCTAACGGCATCGACAAGGGCGAGTCTGGCATCGCTTAACCCAATTGGCTTAGCCTTTATCACTGGCAATGCATTATAGAATGTGTTAAATTTGTCTGCTAATGCGTTGGCAAAGTCGGCGATGATGTTTGGTTTGAGGTTCTCTGCTGCGTCTATGAAGACTTCTGGAAAACGAGCTAGCATCAGAGTTATGTCGTGCTCTAAGGGATCGTCTAGCAAGTAGTAGTCTGGATTTTCAGGTGCTTTAGAAGCCTTTCTTAGTATGCTACAAGCCCTTGCGTGAGAATATTGAATGTATGGTGCACTGTTCTTTTCAAAGTCTAAGACTCGATCCCACGTGAAAACGACTGGTTTTGCTGGGTCTACTTCGACGAGGGCGTATCTTAAGGCTCCGATGCCAACGACATTCGAGATGTAGCGTTTCTCTTCGTCTGTTAGTTGGGGAGACCGTTTTGACACCTCTTCGTATGCTCTTTTTATGGCTTCGTCAGTAACTTCGTCCAAGGTGACGTATCGACCCTTTCGAGCCTCCATTCGGTAGCCTGGAAGATTGATTAGATTGTAGGCGAAATGGATTAGATTCTTGGCGTATTCTGTGTAGCCTAAAGCGTATAAAGCCAGTTTAAGTTGCAATTGAGATAGCACCTGTTCCATCCCTATAACATTAATCACTTTGTCTGCTTTCTGGAATTTCCATATGCTGTAGGGGATGTCTCGGGTTGTGTAGAGTGTTGTGCCATCCGCTCTCACTAAGGTTAAAGATGGAATCTCATAATCCTCTCTCAAACCAAGCGTCTCTTTGATTTCCAAAGCTTGAGCCACTTTTTCAGCATCAAACTCTAAGACACCGCCTACTTGGAAAACATAAGGTGTATCTTTCAGTTTATTAAGAATACGTTGAACGTCACTGCTCCAAATGAAGTCGCTCTCCCAGTCCCAAGAGTCAAAGGTGATTCCCACCTTACCAAGAGTACTTTCAAATCCATCTAGACAAGGTTGACAAACTTTTCTCAACAGTCTTTTGGCATCTTCCTCACCAGACTCGTATCTACGAATTAAATCATCAACCTTAGATTCTGGGTCTTCATCTTTGTTAATTTCATCTAAAAGACGATTAAAGAGTTTTGGAAATCGTTTCTCTAAATCGGCTGCAACCGATATCCAGTCGTCTAATTCCCTTTGAAACCTCAACGCTTCCTCACTCGGCGATTGCCCTCTTGCTCTTTCAATTTCTTTCTTGAGTCGACGAATTTCCATTATACAACTTGTTACTGCATAAACTTGGCCGATGAAGTGGTCGGGTTTTCCCTCCGGTTTCGGTTCCTTCAACTTTTTGTATCCGTATGCGATGAGTGCTGATTGGCGACCAACATCATCGATGTAATAATGTCTGAAAACGGTATGTCCGCGGGCTTTCAAAATACGTGCGACTGCATCGCCCAAAACTGGGTTCCTTGCATGCCCAATGTGGAGAGGTTGTATTGGGTTGACGCTAGTATGCTCTACAATGATTCTCTTGGGACTCTCGGTCTTAACAAATCCATATTCCAAATCAAGGGTCCTAACAGATTCAAGAGTGGATGAAGAAAATTCTGTAAAGTCGAGGTAAAAGTTTACGTAGCCCTCTCCAGCAGCTTTAACAGACCGGATTAACAGAAACTTTGATACATCCATAGCTTCCACTATTTGGTTGGCTATTTCAATTGGCTTTTTCCCAGCCTGTTTAGCGAGTTCAAAACTTATTGAGGATGCTAACTCACCAAACTCTCTGGCTGGCGGGGTCTGAAACGTCAGCGAAGAAATCGAAATCTCAGGATACAATTTACCCAAAGTTTCCTTTAACACAGTCCCGCATTCGTCACGAAACTTCGCATAGGGATTGATAGAGACCATTTTTCGCTCACGACTAACGGGCCCGCGGGGATTTGAACCCCGGTTCTCCGGCTCTCTTCCTCTTGTCCGGAGGCTTACACACTGCTCTGTTGAGGCAGTTCGGTGCCTTAATCCGGGCTGGGCTACGGGCCCTCCAACCATCAATTATCGTGGACGCAGATTAAAGTTGTTGCGTTATGTTTCAATGAGTTCTTGGTTTATCCACCACGCTTTCTTTTTCCCTGAGCGTTGTCCGCCGTAATATTCTATGATGGCTTTTCCGAGTTGCTTCCCTGAACGTTTTTCAATTTTTCTTAATCTGTTTAGAATCATCCACCTGTTGGTTCCGGTGGATTCTGCAATCTCCGAGGTCGTGGCGCCTTTATAATGAAGTAGATGATCTATAATCTTGTGGTCGATTTCGTCAATGCAGAAGGCGTGTGGGTTTATCTTGTCTTTTTCGTAGGTGAGTATCTCCAGTTCTGCTAACGATTTCTTAATTTCAGAAACATCGTCTTTTAAATCTTTAATCTTCCCCTCCAACTCAAAAATCTTATCGGGGCTGGGGGTTCTTTGGAGTTTCTCCATGATTGCGTCTCGAATGAAGTTACTTCGCTCTCCCTCTGGAATTCGAAGAATCAGCTCTTTATACACTTTTTCAGGTATTTTAGCAGATACTACTGTTAGTTTTTCCATGGTATATCCCATTTCTACCCCGAAATAGATGATAAAACGTTTCCATGAATTATTCTTTTCTCACATAAGGCTTTTAAGAGGTTGCCCATGAAATAACAACAGAAACTGGAAATCACAGGTGAAGATCATGCCTAAAACTACTGTGTCTCTAATTAAATGTGATATTGGATCGTTGGCTGGACACCACGTGGTTCCAAGACTGATACTGGAGATAGGTGAAAAATGTCTGAAGGAAGCACAAAAGAAGGGTATCATAAATAGTTATTATGTGTTTCATGCTGGCGATGACTTTGAGCTCCTTATGGTTCATGAAAGAGGGGAAGATAACCCGCAAATTCATAAACTTGCTTGGGACACTTTTCAGCAAGCTGTTAAGAAAGCTGTACAGTTGAAACTTTATGGTGCAGGTCAAGACATACTGAAAACAGCTTTTAGTGGTAATGTTAAGGGGATGGGACCCGGGGTGGCTGAAATGGAAATCGAAGAGCGAGTTTCTGACCCATTCGTGGTTTTTGCGGCTGATAAGGCGTCAGGCGGTGCCTTCAACTATCCCTTGTTTCGCATTTTCGCTGACCCGTTTAATACGGCAGGGCTCATAATTGATCCAAACATGGCTAATGGGTTCAAATTTGAAGTTCTTGATATCAAGGAAAGTGAGAAGGTTGTGTTGAAGTGTCCAGAGGAAATGTACGAGTTGATCGCTTTAGTTGGGTCACCTGAGCGTTATACGGTTTCTCGTGTGTGGAGAGCTAGAGACGACCTTATTTGCGCAACAACCAGCACGACACGACTTGCACTGATTGCTGGAAAATATGTTGGAAAGGATGACCCAGTATGCATTGTCAGGGCTCAACACGGATTACCGGCGGTGGGAGAAATTTTGGCACCTTTCATGCATAGCTACTTTGTCGAGGGATGGATGCGGGGCAGTCATTGGGGACCAATAATGCCTGTGGGACTGAAAGATAGTCGATGTACGGCTTTTGATGGACCTCCCAGACTTGTAGCATTAGGATTTCAGGTATCCGATGGTAAGATTGCTAGTGACGATGACGGTAAACCTTTGATCAGCGATATGTTTGATGATCCAGCCTTTGATTTGGCTCGCCGAGAATCCATGGAGTATGCTGTTGCTTTGCGTCGAATGGGAGAGTTTGAGCCTGCACGTCTCACTGCAGAGGTTATGGAGTACACAACTTTGCCACAAGTCTTGGAAAAACTGAAAAACAAATTCACAAAGGCTTGATTCCTATCGCTTCTTTAGACCATGTGAAAGTAGTGATTGTTAAAGCATGAAATGTACAAGAGTTGCGTCACAAGAGTGGATTATTTGCAGAAATTGAAGAAGGTAAACTGTTACGATTTGTTCACGGAAATTAACATGCCAATTGAACAAATTAGAGTGTTAGTTCGGAGTGAAAATAAACCTCAAATAGAAGTTATCTTCATACGGTTTATACCATTCCTAAGCATGTAGAGATACCTTGTCCTTTCGGGTGGATGATAATGAAGATTGCGGTGCTGGCCTACGAGTATCCTCCCAAGATTGTGGGAGGTCTGGGAACCTATGCAGCTGAGATCACGAGGAAGTTTGTTTTGTTGGATCATGATGTATCCGTTTTTACGATGAATGATGACACAGGAAGTCTACCGACAAGAGAGTTGTGGCGAGGGATCGAGATTCATAGACCTCTTCTCATTGATGTGTCTGACTCTCTTCCTGACGTAATAGCCGAGGATGTAAAAAAATGGGGCAGAGGCATCCAATTTTTCTCAAAAGTACTTGTTTACAACTACTTGAGCGCCTCCAAACTAATTAATGAACTTGTTCGTCAAGAGGAGTTTGATTATGACTTAGTAGTCGCCCATGACTGGCTCTCCGTAATTGCGGGCATCGCCATAAAAAAGGAACTGGGCTTGCCCCTCGTTTTTCACATGCATTCCACAGAAAAAGGGCGAACATCGGGTAATGGGTCAGACGTAGTGAGCAACATTGAACAGCGCGGCGGGCAAATGGCAGATTTGGTGATTACAGTTTCTCATGCAATGAGAGATGAATTAGCAGAATCAGGGTTTCCTAATGAGAAGGTCAAAGTGTGTTACAACGGAGTTGACCCAGAAAAATACAGTCCCAAGCAAGTAAGTGAAGAAAAGAAAACCGAATTAAGAAAAGAGTACGGACTTAAAGAAAACGATTTGATGGCACTTTTTCTTGGGAGACTGGTTTGGGTTAAGGGAGTAGACAAACTAATCATGGCGATGCCCGAAGTTTTGAAAAAAGTTCCCAACGCCAAACTCGTGATTGTGGGTTTAGGCGATATGCAGGACTATCTGAAAGCATTAGTTAATAAACTGAAACTCCAGGATGCTGTGAAATTCCGTTTCGAATTTGTCCCCGAAGAAGAACGGATTGTCCATTATGCAGCCTGTGACGTAGCGGTTTTCCCAAGTTTGTACGAGCCGTTCGGGATTGTTGCCTTGGAGGCGATGAGCATGGAAAAACCCGTTGTGGTTGGAGCTGCTGGCATTAGTGGAATGAGGGAAGTTGTGGTTCCGAGTGGTCCAGATCAGAGCGGGTTTCACATAAATCCAAATGACCCTGTAGACATCGCTTGGGGGGTCACCAGCGCTATAGAGAACCCTGATCGAAAGATACAGTTGGGTCAGAACGGCAGAAGAAGGGTTCTTCAAAACTTTAGCTGGGACATGGCTGCCCAAAGAACCATTCAACTTTATTCTGAACTCATCAAATCCAAAAAAACTCCCGCTTGACGCTTTGCGCGTTGTGTAAGGTTTGTGCGTGATGTGTGTGCGTGTGTAAGACCACCTCTATAGAGAGGGGGATATTGAAGCTTTGATTTTATTAATGGTTTGAAGTTGCCCTATCTTCTAGGTGGTGATAACTGAAAATTTTTTCAGCATCAACTGTCTGAAGGAAGTTTAATTTTAGCGTCTCACTTTGAAAGTGGATTTTTCAAGACTGTTATCAAGAAAGGGGAAGCAAAAGGTTGAAAAATCGTAGTCTCATGTCTTGTTTTTACTCAGACGCTGGAGATATCACCAGATATCTTAGACTGGATCAAACTTTAAATTTAAGATTTTGCTTAGAAGTCATGTTGCTCTTCGAATCTATATGTGCAGAGTCGAAAGGATGAATATGGAACGAAAGGTAATTGTTAACGTAATCCTTACTCTTTTATTCTTCATTGTAGTTCTTTCCTTTCAGACTTCATATTCAGCATCCATGGACAAAGCGACACCACTCGAGACTCGCGTTAAGACACAATTGTGCATGGTCATAGATGGCTCAGATAGCATAGGAAGCACTGAATGGGATACAATCAAACAAGGGATAGCACAAGCAATAAACAATACGATGCCACGTGACGGCTCTGTCGAACTTACAATAGTTCAATTTGGCCACACTTCTAGTTATGACTATGCGAAAACCGAAATACCCCCTACCGTTATAAACGGCACTAACCATGACACAATAGCAAATCGAGTTCTGACGATAACGCAAGGGGGCTTCGATACCTCAATGGCACACGGATTATACTTGGGGTGGAAAGAGATCAGCGGTTCTCCAAACTTCGAGACTGCTAAATACCAAATTATTAACCTAGCCACGGATGGAGAACCTAACAGAAGAAACAATAATGCAACAAATGACCTTGATGGAGACGAGAAGATTGATCACTGGGATGATATCATAGCCGTCGTGAACAACGCGGTGAATCAGGGACTTGAGGAGCTGGACATTGAAGGAATCGGCATAACCAATTCGTCTCGTGACTGGTTCAAAAACTGGATTTTGCATCCACAGCCAGGGATATCAGCTCCACCTTTCTCCAAACCAGGATGGATCCGTGTCGTTGCAGACGCTACTGAATTCGCCAACACAATAGACCAAAAGTTACACTTGGTTATATTTCCAGAAGAGACCTATACGTTAGCGGTTAACATTGTTGGCTACGGTTCAGCTTCAAAGGATCCCGACCAAGCAACTTACGCTTATGGTACTGTTGTCACTTTGACCGCTATTTCTGACTCTGGCTGGTCCTTCTCCCACTGGAGTGATGATCTGTCTGGCTCCGCAAACCCAGAAATTATCACAATGGATAGTAACAAGACAGTAATCGCCCATTTCACTCAGGATCAGTACACTTTGACGATTAACATCGTTGGCAGTGGTTCTGTAATTAAGAATCTTGATCAGGCAGCCTATCCTTATGGTACCTCTGTTCAGTTGACTGCTGTTCCTGATCCCGGCTGGACGTTTTCTCATTGGAGTGGTGGTTTGACGAGTTCTACAAACCCAGACTCCATCACCATGGCTGACAACAAGACCGTTACAGCCCATTTCACTCAGGATCAAATTTGGGTTCCTTCTTTACAGGGTGCAGTTGCAGGAGGGGTCGCTGCTGTTGCCATAACCTCAACGCTTGCGGCAATGTCTTCTTCACTCGCTAACCCTGCGGCATCTGCTGGTAGTAGTTTCTGGAGCAAAATCGCCGCAGCCTTACCAGACTCCCTTCAAAATTTGTTGCTATCTTATGGAGAGGAAATTCTCGCCTCAAAGACACAAAAAGAGATTGAGGCAAGAGAAATCCCTCGCCTTATGATAACTCCCACTGAGATACTTGCTTTCGTATTAGGAGCTTCGACATTGACCCTTTGCTTCTCGTATGCAATCGCAGGCGCCACTACTGAAATTCTGAATGTTGTTCCAGTTGCTTTTGTCACTGTGGTGGTTGCCGAACTGATTTATTGGATGACTATGGAAATGGTTGCAAGGAGCATAGGAATATGGTCGGAGTATCATGTCTGGCCAATAGGTATTGTCATGTTGCTAGTCTCTACTCTTGCTTTCAGATCACCTTTCTGTGTTGCGGGTAGATCTAAATTCCAGTATAGTAGACCAACAAAGAAGTCAGTTGGCTTAATATCTCTCTCTGGACCGATGGCATGTCTACTTTTAGGGGGGGTTTTCGCCATGTTACTAAACTTCGGATATGAGCAACTCGGAAGCTTGGGTGTTATGGTGTGTATGACAAAGGCTACATTCGACTTGATTCCCACTCCCCCAATGAACGGCAAAGAAATATTCGACTGGAACAAAATCATCTGGCTAATGTTCATTCTCCCTAGTGCTGCCACCTACTTTTTCTTCATACTGAACTTTTGACTTCCATTTATCTTGTCCTCTGGAAGGTCATGACCAAGAACGCTTGAAGATCTACTCGAAGCGTGCGCAGATCAGAGACTGTTTCAGGAAAGTAGGCTTGATTATTGATTTCTTCTAGAGTTGTTCAAAAGCTTAGAATAGCTTGTTCTAAAGCCCAGCTTTAAGAGTGACTGAGTTCTAAGGGAAATTTAGGGAGTGAAGTATGAATCCGTTGGATAGAGTAAGATCATGGTTCTTCAGGTTTGCAGGCTATTTGGTTCCTCTTGTTCAATCAGTACCCTCTGTTGGTATCTGGACGGGTTTGATGACTCTCCCATTCGCTACCTTTTTCGTCATGTTCCTTACAAATCTTCCAGTCAGCCTTATCAGTGTATTAGAGTTCTTCTTTTGGCCCATGCCCTTCCTTGTTTTAGAGAGAGCATTAATCATCATAGGTCTCTTTCTCCTCGTTTTCTCAGCGATTGTTCTGAGGGTAAAGAAAAAAGAAGGATTGGTTACTTCAGGCCCTTATCGGTTGGTCAGACATCCTCAGTATTTAGGAATGATCCTCTCAACCCTTGGTTTCACATGCTTGAGCGTTTGGATCCTAACCAACACTTATGGCATTGGATTTCTGAACCCATCACAAACTATAGGCGTGTGGTTCGTTGAACTGTTCGCCTATATTCTGCTCGCGCACATAGAAGAGGTATTCCTGTCCAGAAACTATGGGGAAACCTTTGAGAAATACAGGAGCCAAGTGCCTTTCCTCATACCCTTCTTCAAAAACAACAGAAAATATCTAGAGGTTGTTGTTTCCATATTGATTCCAGCTATTCTTCTGTTTGTTCTCTTAAATACCCAGTCTTGATGTTTATCGTGATGAAACAACTGCACGCAAAACTGAGTGGGGAACATTTTGAGAGTAACCACGATTACCCCCTCACCTAAAACACTTGAGGAAGCCATGCAGTTAGGTGAGGAAGGTTGGGAAGAATGGAGCGAATTCAACGGTCTAAAAATCTATCGGAAACACAAGTAACTATTCGAGAAAAGGCTTACAGATTCGTGAATCTTGCTTTTTTCTCGAACTGTTTCTCGTAGATTTCTTTGGCTTTTTGGATTGTATCGGCTTCTTCTGGGCTTTTGTCGTCGCGAATTCGTGTGATTCTGGCGAAGCGCAGTGCCATACCACACTTGTATTTCGGGCTCTTCTGGATTTCGTTGTAAGCCACTTCAACCACGATTTTAGGAACCACAACGACACGTCCATGCTCTTCTTTCACGGTTAATTCCCTCAGTCGTTTCGTCATGTGAATGATTTCTTCGTCAGTTAATCCCTTGAAAGTTTTCCCTACCATGAGTAACTCTCCAGTTTCTGGCTCTCGGGCTGCGAGATAGTAGTCTGAGAGCCACTCATGTCTTCTTCCGTATCCCCACTCAGCCGCAACGATAACCAAGTCTAAGGGCTCCAAGGTTTTCTTGATCTTGAACCAGCGTTTTCCTCTCACCCCTGGAGTGTAGGGGCTGTCCAATTTCTTAGCCATCAGTCCCTCGTGCCCTTTGCTTATGGCTTCTTCCAGAAACCGCTCAGCGTCTTTGGAGTCGGTGGTTATCACTTGCTTTGCTAAGCAGATGTTTCCGCTGATTTCTTTGAGTTTCTTCCTTCGTTCTAAGTAAGGATTAGTGATTAGACTTTCTCCGTTAAGATAGAGAAGGTCAAAGAGATAAAGCTGAATGGGAATCTGCTTGGTCATCTCTTCAATTTCGTGAACTCTTCTGAATCTTCTCATTAGATGCTGAAAGAGCATGGGGCTCCCATCCTCGCCAACAGCTATAACTTCGCCTTCTAGGATGGCTTCATTTGCCTTCACTTGTTCACAGATTAATTGAACAACCTCTGGCAGGCTTTCGGTTACATCAGTCAACCTACGACTGTAAACCTTCACCTTATCTCCTAACTTGTGAATTTGAATACGGGCTCCATCAAGCTTATACTCAAAGGCTGATTTCCCTTCATGCTCATGTAAAGCCTCACTTACGTCCACAGCCATTTGTGCCATCATTAACCTAATAGGTCTGAAAAGTTGGAACTTGAGATTCAAAACGCCTTCTTCACCCTTTACCTTTGCCACTGCCGCCACTTCAGCAATGTCCCCAGCAAACATACTCGCTCTCTGAACAGTATCCAATGGGATTTGGAAGGCTTCAGAGACTGCGAGTTCCATCATTCCTTCAAAGAATCCCGTTCTCATCTCACCAATCAAAATTTTGATGAGATACTTGGCTTCTAACGGAGTAGCCGCACCCAATAATGTTTCAAGCAGGCGTTCTTTTCTTTCTCTAGAACCATAACCAGCAGCCTCAGCGATGGCTTCCAGTCTCCGTCTCACTTCAAGAATTGTCAAAGGCTTTTCGAATAACATTACTTGTTTTCGAATTTTGCCCGTTTTCTCAAAGATGATTTTCGTTGCCGACCCAACATCACCTGTGTTGCTGAAGGCTTCTCTGAAATCTTTCCAGTCTACATTGGTTAAACGTTTGATCACGTCACTTAAAGTCGCCCAACTAACTTCTAGTGTTCTTTGATCCCATTTTGGGAATGCGCGACCGAGAATCATGGTTGTTGCGGGTTCCACTTCTTCAGTGTGTAATTTTTTTAGGAAATCTGCCACTAGGTCTCTCATTAGTAGGCGTTTTGATGTGCTCTCTAATTTTTGGCAAATTTCAGCTAAGGCTCGGAACTCCGTTGGCATACTTGAAACTGTCTTTTGGGAATTTATACGAGTTTCTCTTCTAGACTGGTGTTTGGGGGAAATGCTTTTTTTCACTTGGCGAAGAATTCCTTCGCCCTTATTAGGTCTTTCATGGTGTTTATGGTTAGCCACATCCCGTTGTACTTGTATCCCAAAAGCATTCTTTTGTCAGCTAGTATCTGCATCGTTGAGAATTCGAAGTCTCCCTTGTCTGGGAAGAAGCTTTCTACAACTTTCTTCTTGAAAACGTGATGCCCGGCACTAACAAGGAAATCTAGGGTTGGATTCCTCTCAAACCTAATTACATCTCTTTCATTTTGAAGGGTGACTTTCCCGAAGGGCAACATGGGCTTGGCGAGCAATACTGCTGCTCCTTTGCCCGCGTAGTCGAAGAGTTCGTTTGGGTCATAGAAGACGATGTCGTCTACGTTCATGACGTAAGCGACATCTCCTTTAATCTTCTGGAACGCTTTCTTGGTTGCTCCTCCGGTTCCGCGCTTGTCGGTTTCTACGGAGTATTCTACGTCAAGTGTTGTGAGTCCGTCTTTGTCTGATGCTACGACGATATTTCGGAATCCGTGAGCTTGGAGCCACAATACCTGTTTGTCAATTAGGGTTTCCTTGTTAATCTTCAGAAGAGGTTTGGGTGTCCATGTTTCTGGTTTGAGTCTCCATCCTTCTCCTCCAGCCAGAATTATTGCCTCTTTCATTCGTGTCACCATCATTGCGGTTTGAAGCGATTTTTTTCAGAGTAAAACCTATTGTCCTTCCCTTTATAAGAATTGAGGTAGACCACTTTTGTGTTTAGTAAGGGTACTTTGTCATTTTCGCTTTCGGAAGATCCTGCCGCCATCATTGTACTCGCCGGTGACATAGTCAAAACCTACTTGGATTAAGGCGCATGCATGCATCATCTTCTTCGCAGATAGGGAGCGCCCTACACACCCTCCTCCCTACTTATCTTTAGCTGATCTCTCTGATGACGGGAGTTCTCTGTTCGTCAAGGCTTTGCCTAAAACGCAAAACCTTTACCGCTTTCGATGAGGTCTTCTGGATTTCCTAAGAAATTAGTTGAGAATAATCATATATTAGAAGCGTATAGCATGGTGGACTACCTGCTTCCAAGCGGCTACGTAGAACGAGTCAGCTGAGGCATCTACAAAAGCACCCAAAAATACGCCATGTGCAATACCTTAAACGTGTTGAGGCTAAGGTGGAGCAAAAGTGGCGGTACAACTTTTTCCCTTAGGCTCAAACGTAACTTTCACGTTAAACAGGTCTTTCAGCGCGACTGGAAAAGCCTTCTGGCAGCCGACTGTGCAGAGGACTTCAGAGTCAGCATAGTCAAGTACTTTGCAATGACTATGGACAACGAGTCTGTTTCCAGACAACTCCGAAACGGAGAGGGGCCCAAACACTTGCATTTGATAGGACACCTGCTTGGCAAATGTTCGAAAAGCTGTTTGTGGCGAAACTGCCCTCATTAGCTTCAGCAGGAACAGGGCTGGGCTGGAGCTTTTCCTTTTCAGTGCTTCAACGGCAGTGTCTTTCCACTGTTCAACGCCGTTCTCGCCCATGTTGTCACTCACAAAATTGAAGGCACTCGCGTATTTTCGCACCCAGTTACCGTAAGCTATGTTGAACTTCTCTTCGTAAGTAGCGTCTTCAGGAATAGTTTGTGTCACATTCTGCCAAATAGTCCTAAGCTCGGCGACTTTCTGAGGACCCAACTCTTTCTCTACGAGAGACAAAACATTATCGTCCAAGAGTTTCAGGTAACTAAGCACACCCGAATACTTCTCATCATAAGGCATTTCCTTTATCTCAACCATCAGAATCACTCATTCCCCCCTCATAAGAGCATCGCATCCCTATAAGCTTTCGATTTCGCGCACCAAGCAATTTCTACCTTTAGGTTTAGAATGAAACTTTACCCCAACCATTGCTGCGTCGAGAGTTTGAACGTCATCCTGACTAGGGTACGATGGTAGCCCGGGATACGTGACTTATCTCGTTTAAATTTCTCAAAAAGGAAAATTTCGGGGTCAGATGCAAAATATCGGTGTTACATCAGTATTATCGTTTTAGTTGAAGTCTTTTAAGAAAGTTATTTATTTGAACTTTAGAAAGTCTTCTTTGCGTAAATTATTCCATGAGTTGAAGACGGTCTGATCGTCTCTTTAACTTCAAACCCCGATTCTTCAAAATACCCCACTAGATCTTCGAGCTTAAGGAGATGTTCCGTCTTAGCCATGTCTTTAATATAGTAGCTCGTCGACTCATCGAAGAATCCCTTCAAATCATGAATATTTGGGCGTTCTTCAAAAAGCAAATCTCGAAATTCCTTGTTCGATCTCTTCGCGAGCTTTACTAAATACCAAACTATCTGGTCAGCCCTCTCTTTCAAAATCTCTTGGTTGTAGACTATCATCTCGTCCTCTAAGAATACTTTTCCTTCATCCTTCAAATGATCGTGCATTATCTCAATTGCACGTTTTTTTATAATTCCCATCTGTTGTACAGTGCAGCGAATCGATGGTGATTATTATGTCAACTTTTCCTGCGATGCCCGGGTTATGGAAAGTCCCCCTCACAAACTTGATATTATGGATACCAGCTTTCATTGCTTTCTCTTTGGCGATTCTCAGCATCTCTTTAGAGATATCAACTGCAATGACCTTTTTTACTTTGGGCGCAAGCAATAGCGAGACCACTCCAGTGCCTGCACCAATTTCCATAACGACATCGGTCTTCTTAGGATTTGTCAGATTGATTATGTGCTCGACCAGTTTATGGTATCTCTCTTTGTGTTTCTCGACTTTCTTGTCGTGGCTTCTCGCTTCCCTGTCCCAATACTTGGCCCCTTCTTCCTCGCTCAATCCCACATTCATCATCTTCCCTTTCTACCTGTTCACCTACATCTTCTCCCCATATACCGCTAGATGCTTTGACAACCCTTTAACCGAAGGTTCTTTACTCAATCTCAACAGTATCTCAGTCACTTGGTTGAATAACTTCTCATCCCAACTGCGAGATTTTTGAATTTTTTCTGGAATAGAGAGTAAATCCCACATGCCGCAGACAGCGTAGATCTCGATGACCTTGACTCCTTCCTTCCTGAATAGTTCTCTGGCTTCTTCCACGCTAACAGCCACGTATTTCTCTTCTTCATCGTCGACGTAACTCGTTTTTGATCTAACTAAAGCAAGAGCGGAATCAGGGTCTTCACAGAATTTGCGGATTGCGGAGCCATATTTGTTCACTAGAAAAATCGAAATTTTTCCTCCTTTTTTTGTCACCCGTATAAGCTCTTTCACGGACTCAATTTCCCCACCCCAGCACAAGACAAAATCGAAACTCTCGTCAGCAAAACGAAGTTTGCAAACATCGCACTCCAAGATCTCTACTTTGTCTAAGACCCCCTCTCTAAGCAATTTTCGTCTTGCCACATTTAGCATTCCGGGAGAGATGTCACATAGAGTAACTGAGTAACCCATCCTCACCAAAGGTAGTGTTATCCTTCCAGTACCGCCAGCTGCATCCAAGATTTTTGCATTTCTGTTTTGGGGCAAATATCCTTTTAGTAGCTCCCAATCCACATATTGTTCAACGGCGCCGTGAAATCTTTCATACCATTTATCATATCTTTCAGCATGCTCGTCCCATCTCCTTCTTATACTATCAATTTCTCTGGACCTATCTTCCAACATTTTTCCTCCATATCTAACCATTCTTTTTCTTCGATAAAGTGCACTATAAAACGTATAGTATTTAAATTACAAAGCTTACAGTCACATACTTGGTGTTGAGAAGGTAAGTAACTATGAACAATAAAAGTGACGGCCCTTGTTTCTGTCCTCTTGAAGTTTTCATGAGCGTTATCAGCAAAAAATGGTCGCTTCTTATTATCAACGCACTTGGTATTTACGGAAGGTTAAGGTTCAACAGAATTATGGAAGAGTTGCATGGCATCAGCCCAAGAACCCTTTCAGACAGACTTAAAGAGTTGCATGGAGAAGACTTGATCGAAAGAGAATTTTTTGCTGAAATACCTCCACGTGTTGAATACTCGCTCACAAAAGAGGGTGTAGAACTTAGAGAATCAGTTATACCTCTTCTAAACTGGGTTGTAAGAAGAAATGTCGCAAGCCACCGTGCCGTTGACTGTGAATGCGAGGAATGTAAGAGCAAATTCGGATCACCAACTATGAGCCATACAAAAACGCCTGCAGGCAGAATTTAGCGGTTTTGGTAGTCCGGGAGAGGTTCGAACTCGCGTTTATGATGCGCCAAACCAAGAGCAATGGGATATAAAGAGGTTCAAACACAGATTAAAACAGAAAAAAGGGGAGTTTGCGGGGGACATCTCCATTCATAGTCTGATAAGAATTTAGTTAAGGCAGTTTTTGATTCCGACTCAGCAGAAGAACATATGAAAACGAGGTGTCTTCTTCCCAAGAGAAGTCTAAAAGGCGGAGGCTTTTTCTTTCAACTCCTTTACCCTTTTCTTAAGTTCTGCCTCCTTCCTCTTTTTTCCCAGTGCCTTGTAACAGTCCAGTGCGTATTCTAGTGCACTAATAGCAAACCTGTCGAAGGCTTTCTTTAAGGCGAGGTCGGCTGCCTTGAGAAAACGCTCAACAGCGGTATCATAATCCTTTAGCAGGTAATTGCATTCCGCTGCCTTAAAGAGAGCATATGACGCGTCGAAGAAGTTGCCATCCTTTTCGTAAAGTTCACTGGCTCTAAGAAACTTTTCTGCTGCCTCTTTGTGTTTGCCAAGGTCAGAAAGAGTTGTTCCTTCTCTGTGAATCTTGATCGGGTCTTCTCTTGTTGGTTGACTGCTATTCATGTTTGATCCCACGATTTGTTAACACTTTGCTTACGTCTGTTTTAAGGCTTTCCGCTTCTGGTGAGATGTTCTTCGAGAAGAATCGTTCTGCAAATCTTATTTATCCGAAAACGACACTAATAAATGAGGAGGGGCCATCTATTCGTTGTCTCTTAAACTCTGGTTCTTGTCACTCTTCGTGCTAAACATCCTAGACATCGTTACGACGATCCCAAACAATGAACTTAATCCAGTCACAGTGTATATTTGGGACAAAATTGGCATTCTTCTTGCTGCTTGGGTTAAAATAGGCCTTGTTGTCCTGTTTGGAGTATTGTGCTTGGCGATCAAGAAGGTTGCGACTCCTGCAGAGTGGCACTTTGCTAGACGCTTTTTAGGTGCTATTCTTACCGTTCTTGTTGCCTTTTACATTTTTGTAGTAGCGATAAACTTCGGCATCCACGTTTTTGTGAGACCCTAGCAAAATTTTTCAAGGCAGTTTTCTAAAATGTCGGCTAGTTCTTAAATTGTTAAAAGGTGGACAAAGTTGTTGGGTAAATTCAAGATTTGCGATGCTCACGTACATTTGGGTGAGTCTGGACCTTGGCAACCCTACTCAAAACCCACTATTTTTGTGAAGGAATTGATTAGGCTTTTTGATCGGTTTAATGTTGAAAGAGCCTTGGTTTTCCCAAATCCAAATGTTGGCGATAAATACCCCGAAACAAACGACTATATCGCCCAATGCGTCAAGAAGTATCCTCATCGTCTTGTAGGATTCGGGCGAGTCGATCCACGAAGAGGGAAAGAAGCCATAGACGAAGTTGTACGGTTTAAAAAGAAGTTGGCTTTGACGGGGCTCAAGTTGCATCCCGTAGTGGAATGCTTTAGACCCGATCACCCATATTTTGATAAGTTCTTTGAGAAGATGAATGAGCTGGGAGTGCCACTTCTCATCCACACAGGGGACGGTTTTTCGTCTCCGGGGCTGGTATTAAAAATTGTAAAAAAGCACTCAAACCTGACAATTGTCTTGGGGCATTTAAAAGAAGGCTGCCTAAGTGCGTTGAAAGAGTCGGAGAACATCTATGTGGAAACTTCGGGCACCTTACCAGAATTCATAGAAATGTCAATGGACATTGACGAAGACAGAGTTTTGTTCGGGTCGGATGTGCCCTATTTCCGTTATCCAGTGCAAATCGCCATAGTGGACGCAGCCAACATCTCCAACAGAGCCAAAAGAAAGGTGTACTACGAGAACTTTCAGAGACTATTTAAGCCCACATGATTTAGCCGAGACACTTATGGAGAAAAGAATTGTTAACGGTTGAGACGCTTCCAGCAAAGGGAGTCTACACTCTCATCCTGTTTCTGTCAAAGGAAACACTTTTGAAAGTTGGAAAACTGGGCGCTCACAAGTTTCCGAAGGGTTACTATACGTACACTGGCTCTGCCTTGGGCGCAGGGTCTTCCAGTCTGAAACACCGCATCTCGAGACACTTGAAGAAGAAAAAACAAAAATTTTGGCACATCGATTTCCTGCTCGGTCATAAAAATGCACACTTAGTTGGATTGGTTGCCGCCGAAATTGATAGAAGAGTGGAGTGCAAAATCAATCGTTACATCCAGATAAGGGAAGACGCGCAGATTCCAGTTGCTTATTTTGGTGCCTCTGACTGCAAGAAAAACTGTGGAAGTCATCTCCTCTATCTCGATGAGGAAAACGTTACGCGAAGGGTTATCACACTTTACAGTGAAAAATTTGGGATTCACCCAATCATTATTGATTTATCTGAAATGACAAAAATCCTTTATTAGCCCACACAAAACAGAGAAGTTGGCGATTCCTTGTCCCTTACAGTGAAGCTTGCAACTATTGGCGACTTGGAAAATCTTCACAAAATCGAGAGAGAATGTTTCACCATAGAAGCCTTCACCAAAGAGCAGATAACTCGCCTTTTAAAAAGTCCCCGCACTGTGAGTTTGGTTGCGTGGATAAACGGGGAGGTTGCAGGTTTCATCATTGGGTCAATCGAGAATCTTGATGGAACCAAGGCTGGGCACGTTTATACGCTGGATGTTGCGGTGAAGCATCGACGGAAAGGAGTAGGACTTGGACTTCTGAAGGGACTTGAAGATATCTTTGCTAAGAGGGGTGTGAAAACTTGCTATTTGGAGGTTCGCCTTGGCAACATGGCGGCACGCGAGCTCTATCGAAGGCAAGGCTACACCGAAGTGGCACCACTAACAGACTACTATTATAAAGGAATACACGGAGTCCGCTTGGAAAAAATATTAGAAACGAGCACGTAACTAACTTGTCTAGGCGAGTCAAGGTCTACTCGAAAGACCATAGAAAGAGTTTTGTTTTTTCATCGAATTTTTTCTGCAACCTTACGTCTACTGCTTCAACTAGGACTAATTCTGCGGTCGCAGCCACTATACAGCCAGGTAATGCGTGTCCGCCTGAGACTTGTCCTTTTTCGTCTGATACTGATATGTGTGCGTGAACAACGAGTTCCTTTTCTTCTTTGAGGGAAATGTTTCCGAGGCAAGAAACGATTTCTACGGGTTCATCGATTTGTATGGGTTCGTATTTGCCTTGGCGATAAAATCCCAGTTTTGCCTTTTTTAGGGTGCCTATAAGGATGAAGAAACCAGCATTGACTTTTGTCTTTTTTGCGGTATCGGAGATGGATTCAAGTAAGTCCTCGTTCTCAAACAATCTAGCGAAGATGACTCTTCCAAGTTTTGATTCAACCATCTTCAATTATGATTCCTCTGTCACTTCTTTCTTGGGTCCAAACAACAACGCCAAGAAAACTCCAGAAATGAACCCCCCTAAATGAGCCGTGTGAGCAACATATGGCAGTCCTCCTGAAATAGCATAGGTTGTCTCCATAAAAACCAACAGAAAGACAAAGAGTATAGCAGGGAGTGGAATAGGAATGAAACCGAAAAACGCTATAACTCTTCGGAAGGGAAAGAGCACAGCGTAAGCGGCGAGAACACCGAAGATTGCTCCCGAAGCCCCAATAGTCGGAACAGGAGACGCACTATTAAGGTAGGAGTGAAAGAGTCCAGCAGAGATTCCAGAAACTAGATAGAAAGCCAGAAAACGGGCACTACCAACTGATCGTTCGCAGTCGTCGCCAACGAAGAATAACACGAGCATATTCAAGAGTAAGTGGATGATGTTGAATGGATCATGCAAAAACATCGAAGTTAACAAGGTGTGAAGATTTTTTCCCTTAACAACTAGAGCAGGGATCAACCCATAATTTAAAAGATAATAGTCGGGGTTATGAAGTTCTAGAAAGTAGACTAAAAGGTTGGTTGTTATCAATAAATACATGATGGCCCAAACTTTAGAAGCCAAACATCTTTCTCCTTCTTACAACCGCTGGTTTTGTCTGGGAACATCTAAAAGATTTTTGGTAAGGAGGGTACAGAATTTAAACGGTTATTTCTATGCCGGGGATTTTTACTTTATTGTATAGCATGTCTAGACCTTTCATCACGGCGGTGATCCAGAGAAGGTAAATAAACGCTCCTAAGGCGAAACTTTCCAGATACCTCCAAGTCCAAGAGCCTATTGAGTAGAGTGCAGAGGTAAGCTCCGGTACTCCAATGTACAGTAAGGCTGCTGTGCTTTTTGCTAAGGAGCAAAACTCGTTGCTCCACGCGGGTATGACTATTCTTAGAGCTTGAGGAAGCACTACATACCTAATTGCTTGAGCCTTTGAAAGTCCTATCGAGAGGGCCGCTGTCATCTGGTCTTCATACACCGATTCCATTGCTCCTTTTATGTAGCCCTTTTGGTACGCCGCGCTGTTGAGTGCAAAGACTATGAAACCAACTGTGAAATAGTCTATCAGTATGTTAAACATGTTGGGTATGCTATAATAAAATATGAAAAGCTGAACGACAAGGGGGCTTCCCCTGAAGAATTCCACATAGAACTTGATTATTGTCGAAGTGATCCTTCCACCGTACAAGTCGCCTATCGCCAGAAGAATTCCTAATGCAAGACCCACTAATACTCCAAAAAAAGTAAATTGAACGGTTCGAAGGAGTCCATTGAGGATCATGGGAAAATACTCAATTAGAAGATCTATCACGCCTTCTACTCCCTTCTCGTTCGTTTAATCAACCGCGCCATGAACCTCCTTGCTCTCTCACTGGAGGGTTTTGTGAAGAATCGCTCTGGTGAGCCTCTCTCGATAATCGTGCCTTCGTCAAAGAATATCATTTCGTCTGCTACTTCACGTGCAAAGGGCATCTCGTGGCTGATTATAAGCATGGTTGTTCCTTTCTTTGCAAGATCTCTTAATGTGTCTATGACTTCTCCGGTTAGCTCTGGGTCAAGAGCTGAGGTTGGCTCGTCGAGTATTATGATTTCGGGGTGCATCGCCAACGCTCTGGCTATCCCAACTCTCTGCTGTTGTCCTCCAGATAGTTGGGCGGGGTAGTGTTTGGCCCACTCTTCCATCCTCACTTCTCTTAGGGCTTGGTTTGCTCGTTCTCTGGCTTCCTTTTTAGGTAACCCCAGTGAGCGTCTCGGACCCAACTCTACATTTCCAAGAGCGTTTAGGTGGTGGAAGAGCCAGATGTGCTGGAACACAAATCCTACTCTCGCTCTCGCCTTGTTGAGGTCCACACCAGGTTTGGTTAAGCACTCTCCTTTAAGGAAAACATCTCCTTTGGTTGGGGTGGTCAGCATCGCTAAGCATCTTGCCAGTGTGCTCTTTCCAGACCCGCTTGGCCCGAATATGAGTTTTATATCGCCTTCCCTGATTTCTAGGGAAACATCTTTCACTGCGACTATTTTCCCGTAGATTTTCCATAGATTTCTGCATTCTAGCACTACGTCTGCTATTCTTTCTCCCTCCTAAAGTCCTAACTGCTTCTTTTTTCTGCTCCCCCACATGTCTAAGTAGGTCGCAAGGGGAAAGGTGAGCAATATATAGAGAAAAGCAGATGTAATGTATGGAAATACCAAGTCATAGGGAGGGATCCTTGACAGCGTAGTCGCCCTTCTCATTATATCGGCAACCCCTCCGAGAATAAATGCGTATGCTGAGTCCTTAACTAAGAGTGCGTATTCGCTGCCCAAACCTGGGGATGCAATAATAAAGGTTTGAGGTGCCATTACGTAAATTATCGCCTGCAGTCTGGAAAGCCCTAGGGATCTAGAGGCTACCATTTGTTGTTCTCCTATGCCTCTTATTGCTCCTCTGAATACCTGAGATTGGTTAGCCCCGCTTCTTAATCCAAGGGCAAAGGTTGCTGAAAAAAAGGGGTTTTTAAAGGGTTGTCTGAACACTGAAATGCCACCTACACCATAGTACAAGAACATCATAGTCACTATTTCTGGGACTCCTCTGAGAACTTTTTCGTACCCGTCAACCAGAATCTGGAGGGGTTTGCTCGTGTATGTCCGTATAAATGCTAAGGGAAGTCCTATGACAAATCCCAATAAAAAAGAGAGGATTGATATGGCTAAAGTTGTGGGTAATCCTCCTAATATGTAGGTTAGCTGTTCAATGGGCTCCACTTTTCACCACGAGTTGTCAGCATCTCCATTTTTTCTTCAGTGCGTCTAGTTCGCCACTACCTATCATTTCAGCAAGCTCAGCATTTATTTTCTGGACGAGTATGTCGTTGTCTTGGTGAACCGCAAAAGCCACGGGGTAATATGACCTTCTATAGACCACGACCAGAGGTGGTTCTCCCTTCTCCTGTGCATCATATATCCACTCGGTTGTGATTGGAGTCTCCGCATAAACAGAGTCGATTGCACGTCTTTTCATATCTGCGAGCGCTAGGATATAATCCGCATAAGTTCTTAGAGCCCCTGGAGCCTCTTCGCTCAATTCCTCTTGTTGCGTTGTGCCATCCTGCGCTCCACAACTTAAGCCAAGAGTATCCAGTTCTTCAAGGGAGTCGATTTCGGTTATGCCTAGTGCGTCGCGTCTGCTTTGAAGCATTATTATTTGGCCTTCTGTTATGCTGTGATACATTGTGAACTGCACCACTTCCAGTCTGTCTGGTCTAACTGAGAAGCCGCTTATCCCCATGTCTATTGTTTTGGCTTTAACTTCTTCTATTATGGTTGCAAAGCTCATCTCTATCCATTCTACGGTGAGATTTAGTCGTTCGGCAATCGTCTCCATGAGTTCAACTTCGAAACCTATGAACTCGCCAGTTGTTAGGTTCAAATACTCGTAGGGAGGCCAGTCTGGGGAACTTCCAATTTTGATGGTGCCCCTTTGTTGGATGACATCCCACATTGTCTCTGGTTTTTCTTCTGGTGGGATAACGTATGGGCTTGCGAATAGTCCCGCGGCAAAAGCCACGACTGCAACAACTATCAAACCGATAGCCATAACCTCTTTTGAAACCGCCAAAATTTTTCCCTCCACGATATAGGCTGTAATATAATATCGTATTTAAAATTACTTATTGGATAAGTTTCATGAGCGTTTAGTTCCCGTAACAATGACAACTTTTTTGCCAGAATACCTCTTCGAGATGTGCATCGCAAGAAGAACGGCTAGATCATAACTAGGATATCGTTCACTCAACTTCAAGACAGAATCAAGGTCAACTGTGGATTCGGTTTTCGTAAACTTCAGGTTCAAGAAACGCCTTTCCAAGTTTTCGCCTTCACTACCATGAGTGTAAATCGAACTGAAACATCTCTTGAATCGCTCTTCGATGTCATCTAGTAGATGTACAAAGGGATGATTCGGAGTAACACAGGACACAACCACTGGTGGCTCAGCGATTAACTTCTCTGCAAGCATTCTTTGAAACCCACGCGCAACTCCATACGCTAGTGTGTGATTCGCAGACGGCACAAAAACGTAGTCGGGATGCAACTTGCCCAGTTCATAACTGATCTCCATGTCTCCCCGCCATCTGTTCACGAAACCCGGAGAAACGTTGATAAGACCTCTTTGTTTGGAGATTTTGTCTACCATTTTGTAAGAATCGTAATAGTATTTTCCTTCAACAATAACGTTGGCACCATATTTCTTTATTGCCTCGATTTTTTCTTGTGGAGTAATTTCTGGAGCAAGCACAGTAGCCTTTTCTTTCATCCAGTGAGCCAAGGATATTCCCGCATTGCCACACGAGATAACTATGTAACGCTTGTCCCAGCCAAACTTGTTAACCAAGTAGAGTGTTTCTCTGTCCTTGTGACTACCAGACGGATTGTTGCACTCGAGTTTCAAAAAACAGTTCAAGTGGTCATCGTACACAACGGGAGTGGCAGCGACTTTCAGTGTTTTTCTCGTCTCTTTTGCCATTGGCTTTCCTTCTGAAGGAAATTTAAACCATAGAAGCATATTATTCGATTAAAGTTATGAAGGTAACCATGTTCCAAAAAAAGAGGCTACAACAGTTTGACTGAAGTTAACATTCGAAATCTCTTGGTGATAGGGATAGACGTCGTTTCATTGGCTGTCTCCGCAAAAAGGGCTGGCTACCAAGTCTATACCGTGGATTTCTTCGGGGATCAAGACCTTAAGCGTGTGTGTCAGAAAAGTCGATCGATTGTTAAGCAAAAGACTGGAAGAACTTGTGGACGCTTGAGTAGAGACTTCAACCCCGAAGCCCTCCTTCGGTTAACTAAGGGTCTCCTAAGAAAAAGCGATGTGGATTTTGTGTTGCTTTCTTCCGGCTTAGACGACTTCCCCGAAGTCTTGTTTGAGCTCAACGAAATAGTCCCCATACTTGGCAACTCCCCAGACACCATCAAGAAAGTTCGTGACAAAACGAAGTTTTTCAAAGAACTCAAACGCCTACAAATACGCCACCCAGAAACGGCAGTCGCCGAGAACTTTGAGGAAGCGAGAAAAAAGTCTAAGGACATAGGGTACCCAGTTGTGGTCAAGCCTTTAACCACTGTTGGAGGAGCAAGCGTAAGAAGAGTTCAAGATACTCAAGGATTGAAGCGACTGTCTCGGCGCACACGACTCTTTCATGGGAAGGTCTTGATCCAAGAGCATGTATACGGGAGACCAGCAAGTGTGTCTCTGATCTCATCAAGAAGAGGAACCGTCGTGCTGACGGTGAATGAGCAACTCTTGGGAATACGTGAACTGGGTCAAAAAGAGCCATATGGTTACTGCGGAAACATAGTTCCCCTTTCTGCGGATGAATCGGTCATGAGTGAATGTAGGAGCATAGCTGAAAAAATCGTCTCACACTTCAGTCTCGTTGGTTCCAATGGCTTAGACTTAGTGATATCCGAAGATGGCTTACCTTACACTATTGAAGTCAACCCCAGATTTCAAGGAACCTTAGAGTGTGTTGAACGGGTTCTCGGAATGAACATCGTAAAGGCTCACGTGGAGGCGTGCACCAAAGGAGTCCTTTCTACGGTTATAAAGAAGCCTTCATCCTATTGCGTTCGATTAATTTTGTTTGCATCAAGACGTTCAATTGTGTCCGACTTAAACCCCTTTGTGGAGGTTAGGGATATTCCTTTGCCGGGAGTCGTTGTGGAAAAGGGTGAACCAGTCTGCTCAGTGGTGGTAAAGGGACCAGACAGAGACTCCTCGTTGAGAGAAGCAAGGAAGATATCTGAATTGATTTTTGGGTCGTTACAGTCTTGTGAATAGTCTAACAAGTTAGTTTCTTCGGTATCACTTGAACCAAGAGGAGAAACCTGTCTTTTTGATAGCCTTGACTAAAGGAGGCCCGACTGTTACCGTAACGATAGTAGACATTGTTGCTTTTATAGAGGTCTCAACAGCTGCTAGAGCCCATATATAACGTAACTTTTCTACGTCAAAATCGTAGAAGAGCCTGTAGGTTTGGCAAGGTATGAAAACGAAAATCCTGAATAACACATCAGCCTCTAGCCCAATGAAAGCGGATATGGCAATGGCGAATAGTAGCCATCTCGACTCAAGTCTGAATGATTTCTTCCTTATTATTGTCATGGCTACAAGAAGACTTGCGTATGCTAAATATACATTCCACATTCCCCAGACTGGAAGTTGCCATGTAATCGGCGTAATGAAATAAATCGCAAGCAACACTGTGTAGTAGATTGAAGCGATCTTCCATTTTCTTCTAAAAAGAAGACCAGAGATCATCGCTCCAATTGGAGCTCCAAGAGTGAAGAGAAACTCGTAGGGTCCTCTAAAATATATGAAATGCCCGATCATGACCCCTATGAGACTGGATAAGAATCCAGCATAGGGTCCGAGGAAAATTCCAGTGATGGGAGTAGCCATGAAACCCCAGCTGTACCAAACATTGGATTCCACAGGTACAGGTGGTCCCATCAAAGAATCACATATAACATTGAAAGCCGCGAAAACAGCCACGGTGGATACAAATGTAGACTTCTTCATTTGTTATTTCTTCCATGAAACTTCTCGTGAATATTTGAGCTTTATGACTTTGCAGATATGTATTTTCTCTTATCAGTCCTTCTAGTTGTTGTATTTCTACCTTTTCAGGTGTTCTAATTCTAGTACAACATGTTCTAAAACGTGGTATTAAATCCACGACCATTAGTAGGTAATATAGCAGAACTTGAGGTGTAAACATGAGAAAAGTCGTTCTAATCCTCTTTCTACTGCTGTCAATGATCACCATAACGATTCCAATCTACTTGGAAAAGACCCAAATCTTTGCACAGGCCCAACTGAGAAAATTTTCCTCATATGAGGAGCTGAAAACATTTGTAAACACAACTTCCCCTTACCACGAAGGATATTTGCTAGAAACTTGGGGACTAAGCACAGCATCCAGACAAGCGTACACCGCACTCGACTCCACCGTTCCTGAATACTCGGCAACGAACATCCAAGTTGAAGGAGTGGACGAAGCAGACATCATAAAAACCGACGGCGAATGCATCTACATGATCTCTGAGAAAACCATAATCATTATCAAAGCCTATCCTCCTGAAGAAGCCCGAATTCTTTCTAAGATAGAATTAAATGGAACTCTCGCTGGAGCATTCATTAATGAAGATAGACTGGCTGTTTTTGAGGAGCTATACGATTCTTACGAAGCGACCAAAACTTTCATTAGAGTTTATAACGTCTCGGACAGGCAGAACCCAGATTTGAAGAGAACCGTCCACTTAAACGGCTCATACTTCAACTCGAGAATGATAGGCGACTACGTCTACGCCATAATAAACAGGCAAGCATACTTAGAAGACGGCGAGGTAAACCTCCCCAAAATCTGCTCCAACAACGAAGTTAAAGAAGTATCAGCCACAGACATCTACTACTCCAACATCACCGACTACTATTACACCTTCACAACCGTCGTCGCTGTAAACACACAAGACGACACCGAGGAACCAACAGTGGAACCATTTCTATTAGGGGCAACACGCAACATGTACGTCTCTCAAAACAATATCTACATAACTTTTCCAGGCCAAAATCAGTTAACCCTTCTGGACCAAATGTTAGGGGCGTCAGGAATGGAAGGTACAGAAGTCCACAGAATCCACATTGAAAACGGTCAGATAGATTATCAAGCAAGTGGACAAGTCCCAGGCACCCCACTAAACCAGTTTTCTATGGACGAGTACAATGGTTTCTTTAGAATAGCAACCACAACTGGACACCTTTCAAGGATTTTAAGTGAAGTCACGTCTCGAAATCACGTATACGTCTTGGACATGAATCTGAACATCGTTGGAAGACTGGAAGACCTCGCGCCAGGAGAAAGGATTTACTCAGCCAGATTTATGGGTGACAGATGCTACCTCGTAACTTTCAAGAAGGTTGATCCCCTATTCGTGATAGACCTAGAAGACCCAACTAGCCCCACGGTTCTCGGTCAACTGAAGATAACTGGCTACTCAGATTATCTGCATCCCTACGACGAAAACCACATCATAGGAATAGGCAAGGAAACCATGGAAGCCGAAGAAGGGGACTTCGCATGGTACCAAGGGGTCAAAATCTCCTTATTTGACGTCAGCGATGTTGAGAATCCAAAAGAAATCGATAAGTACGAGATAGGTGACAGAGGAACAGACTCACCAGTCTTGAGTGACCACAAGGCGTTCCTATTCGACAAAACGAAAAATCTTCTTGTAATACCGGTTCTAGTTGCTGAGATTGACGAAGAGAAATATCCTAGTGGTGTTCCACCTAACATGTACGGGGACTACGTCTGGCAAGGCGCCTACGTATTTAACATAACCTTAGACCAAGGACTTGTGCTCAAGGGTGGGATTACCCATCTCGAAGGCAACAGCGAATTGAAGAAAAGCGGCTATTACTTCTACTCTTCCTACTCGGTGAAGAGGTCTCTCTACATAGACAATGTGCTCTACACGATTTCAGACAAGAAAATAAAAATGAACAGCCTGGAAGACTTGACGGAAATCAACGAAATAGAACTCCCCTAACTATCTTCCCCTATTTTTGTGAAATCGACTTCAGATCGAAACAATCTCTTGTGTTATAAAATCTCCAAGATAGCGTCCAGTAGATAATCGCTAACAAATCTTTCATCCACCAATTCTCCATCTGGACTGTTTAAGCCCCTACAGCAAGGAATGAACTTTAACAGAATGGAGTTAGAGTTGATTCTCTCAAATTCGAATGGGTAAATCCTACACAAAGCTGGTCGAACGTCGTAGATTGAACATTCGTAAACCTTCAATTTTTCATCGAACCTGAGGAAAACACAAGAGCCATCGTCTCTTTTTCCAAGATTGAGAAAATCATCTCCGATGTAGCCTGCCTTCTTGATTCGTTGAACGTCTTTTTCAGTAAGGTTTGGACCTCCAAGCTTGCAGCAAAAAGTCGCGCATCTTTTGCACTTGAATCGAAAATTTCGTTTGTAGAATGTTGTGTCTATGATTTGTTTTGTTTTAGGGTCTATTACGATTTTCGCGATGTTTTCATCCACTTGACCAGATCCGCCTTAGTATAATCTTAACAGTTGGGTAATATAAGTTGACTTAGAGACCACTTCATGCGAACAGAACACTTTTAAGATTGCGATGAACCTAAAATCAGTACACGTTGTGAGGATGGGGATATGGTTAGACGAACTAGAGAAGACGCCCAGAGAATGATCAAGTCCATTGCAGTTTTACTCTACAACACGACTTGGAAGTGTGGGAGCGTTGAGCGCGCAGTTGTGAACTATTTGAGAAGCCAGTTCCGAAGATGCGGACGAGCGAGCACCCCTATAAAAGAAATGCTCCAGCACCTAAAACTTAGTGGAAAGCAGAGAAGCGAGTTTCTGGATGCAATCAAGCGACTGGAGAAGAGGAGAATCATCAGAATAGAAGGGTTCTGAAAGCATAGAGTTTTCGCACACACGCAGAGGGTCTAGCCTAGGTTTTGTATATGATCCAATTAGGATTCAAATATGACAGCGAAAGAATGTGGCGATTTTAGTAATTTGATGGGGTTGTTCGTAACCCTAGGAGTTGGGCAAACTGTTTCGGTGTTCTGTGTTCTTCTAGGCCTTCGAAGTGTTTGTCGTAGGACACTAAATATTTTATACCGAGTTCCCTCACTGCGGTTACTTGTTCCAAGTCTTTTTCGTTGACTAGGCTGGCGTATTTTGTTGAGTGTTCCTTGAGTTGGTGGGAGAATATTGTTTTGCATGTGACGAACATGTACACTCTGAATGTGTCTGCTAGTTTCTTTGAGTGGTGTTTTCTGAAGTAGCGGTACACTTCTTTGAGGGTGGATTCGGTGATTATTGCCTCGAAGAGGTCTTGGTTTAGGGCGTTGATGACGAGGTTTGAGTTTGATTGAGGAATTTCGTAGGCGTATATGAAGACGTTTGTGTCGAGTAATACTCTTATCTTAATGCTCTTCAAGGCTTTGCAGGTCCCTCTCTAACTCATCGGGACTCACTTCTCTTCGTTTGTGGGCTTTCACACGCTTCCACAGGTCCTCTCTGGTTAACAATCCTGAGTCTACTGCATACTTCATGATGGCGGCTCTGATTGCTTCTGATTTTGAGTTGAAGATTCCTAGTCTGACCATTTCTTCTAGGAGTTCCGCCTCTAGACCTCTGAACTTCAGCGTTAGAGTGGTGTTTCGCATCTTGCAGTTCCCAAAGTTATAGTGATTTAATAGTTATTAAACATTGTTGCGCCTGAAAAGTGAGTGTCGACGGAATCAAGACATGCTTCAAATGAGCAACGACTTCTAAGGGTACAGTGGGAAGCAGAGAAGCGAGTTTCTGGATGCAAGCCAACGATTGGAGAAAAGGAGAATCATTAGGACAATTTCTAGCTGGACCCATGACATAGTGGAGATATCCCCCCGCAGATCCCTCCTTTTCTTTTGATCTGTTTAAAAATCGTCCAAGTTAGAACAATATCTAGGTGGCGATTTCTTATGAAGATAATATCTTGATCTTCTGATCTTGAAAAGTCAGCCATCCCTTTTTCCCTATCATGGCCTTTTGCAGGATGTTTGATTTTTGAGTTCCACATTCTTCTAAATGGTCATAAATCCTGCACAAATCGAGGGTTCTCGTAATAAGCACGTTTGTATTGACTGCTTTCTCAATGACATTAGGGGGGAAAGGTTGATCTTTGGCTTCTAAAGAATTGGCCACCATGAATGTGTTCGCTATCAACAAGCCGGTTAAGTTCGGCACTTCCCTTGCTTCTCTATGCTCATCCAATTTAGAGATGTCTTGTCTTGTTAGATTCTTGTTCATACTCTTCACTTCAATTATGATTAGTTTCTCCTCTTTTTCTACAATCCATAGATCCTCTTCACAGATTTCGTCAACGTAGGTCTGGAAACCAAAATTTTTCAAGAACTCGTTTGTTGCGCTTACCAGACTGTTGTTTCCTAACCACAGAATGGATTTCATCTTGTCGTAATATTTGATTTCCTCTTCTAACGGGGCTATCTCTTCTTTCTCAATTCTGTCTATCTTACCTAGTACAGCTTTTTCTTTCGTGAATTGAAAACTTGCTAAGTAACTTGGCGGTTCTAGCATCATTCTCGCTGAATATGAGATCAATCCAATAACGAGTTTCTTCAGGTGATCAACAATATAGTCGATTTCTTGTGAACCCCAAACGCAAGGGATATTCAGCAGTAGCCCTTTGTCAATTCGTTTAGAAAAACTTGCAACATGATATCCGTTTATGCTACAGATTACATCATCAATCCTAGTCTTACCGAATCCTATCTGCGTTGCTCCAACATCATCGAGAAAAGATTTGAACTCAGATCTTCTGATTGTTAATTTTCGGAAAATGTCCCCTTCATGAATGACGTAAGTCGGAATATCATATGAACGCAGAATTCCTGAAATCACATAATCTTGATCGTGAGAGCCGATGAAACAAACCATTTTACCTTTTTCTAGAGCCGAGCGGATTTCATTCTCTCTACGGATCGCTCCTGCGGAAATAGGAGCAACACGATTTTCAAAAAACCAACTTTTTTCGTATCTGTATTTGAAAGCCCCTGTGCAATATATTATGATGTCGTAATTTGCCAAATGATCAGAGAATTCTGCGCCAACAAAAGACATTTCGTTATCATCAAATCTTACCTGTTTTATCCCGGGGAGGCCAAAAACCACAATTCGCCGTATCGCGTGCACTATTGATTTCTCCTAATGCCTATTTTAGATGAGAAGGAGACAAAAAAATTTTCGCTATCGATTATGCCGTTATTTTAGGAATTTCTTTTATATCTATAATTTCATTAAAGGTAGTGTTAGGTGGAAAAATATGCGAGTAACTAGTTTCTTGCTCATCGTATTTCTCGTTTCATGCTGCATTCTGCCATCGTCTATAATTCAACAAGCGGAAAGTGAAGATAGCGTAACCGTAGTACATGGGGACCAGATCATTTTGAGTCTACAAAATAACGGACTAGTCAAAATCGACCACACAATCCTCTTTACTTCTGATGAAACAATAACGGGAGTCTTAATAGAGAAACTGTCTATTGAAGGTACGTTGATTGGGGAACCTACTCTTATTGCAGATTCTTTCATAGAGCATTCAGAAGTTTCTTGGAAAACTGAAGGGGGAATCACAAAATTTAACATTACTGTTAATGCCACCTTGGAACCTCAAAAGTTCAAGGCAGTAAGACTTGGCTATGTGGTTAGGGACTTGCTCAAGTTTGATGATGATTCATGGTTTTTTAACAATGTATTTACCATGAGTGCGGGTGCTATTGCACCTCCAGAAGTAGTTATTAAGGTTCCAAAACCGTCACAGTTTGAAGATTTGGAGTTCCGTGAAATTGTACCCATACCAGATGTGTTTCTTGAGGAAGGACAGTTTTATGTATTGACTTGGAAATCAAGTGCTGTAACTTTTGGAAACGTTACAGAGACATTAGTAAGACTGCGCTATTCGTCGCAATTCAATCTTTTCAAAACTCTCTTATGGCTTACTCCCACATTGATCAGTATATCTGTAGGCGTTATTCTTACACGATTGTGGGATAATAGAAAACGCATTTCGGCTGGGATAAAAAGTAGGCTTTCTTTTCTTTATCAATGGCTAGTCGAAAGGAAGATATGAGTTCAAGGAAAAGTTTGGAGCTGGGTGGGTAAGAAGTATTTGTAAGACGTCTAACACCATTTTATGGGCTTTTCGACTGATTCTGTTTACTGTTGTGAACTTGATTCGGGAATGGGGATGAACACTCCTTTTGGTTCCTTCTGCATCATGTAAAGAGCCAACGCTAGTGCATAAACGATGTCATCCTGAACGTTTGGTGGATGAGAAATCTCCAGTCTCGTCCTCACAGTTCTGTCATCAGTCACCTTAACGTAGCGTCTTCTAATGCTCTTCAGCTGTAGAAGCAGCTTCTCATGATCAGGAATAACAACCTTCCCCTGCTCAAAACAAACAGTCAACCACCTAAACAAGTCAACCTTAACCTTCTCAGTCACGTTAACAGGCTTAATCGGCAAACCCATGTTAATCAAATCTTCAACTATCGGCTTACCCAAACCCGTCTCATCAACCGCAATCCTCTGCAAACCCAGTCTATCCTGAGCAAATTTAATGAAGGCGGAGAAGGCTCCATACTCCTCGCTCCATCCTCCAGTTTTTGAAAATACATGTTGTATGTGCGTGTGGTGTAATATACAGCTCGCGCGCATGGCATTATGCTATTTTTCCGTGAACCACTTCTGTGATTAGGCTTATGGATTTTGCGTATTCCATGAAGGCTTGACGTAAGACTGCGCTTTCATCCATATCTAATCGTCTGCAAATCTTCTCAAGAAGCGCACACATTATACATAGGAATCACTAATTGAACTTTAGGCTTAGGTTATTATTCTTGCTTTTTTCTTTGCGATAATGACAAGTTTTTTCTGGACTTCTTCAAGCTTTATTTTTTTCAAGGCTGCATCAAGGGCTTCAATGATATTCAACGGTGTCAGTGGCTTTACTCTCACAACAATGACTCCTAGAGAGTTTCGAAAAACATCATGATAAATATGCGCAAAATCTGTATCAAGTGTAAGAATAATCATCTTATTCTCTAAGGCGTATCTCGCTACATTTTCGTCTCGTGCCCCTTTCAAACCAATCTCTGAGACTCTTTTTACACTCAATCTCCTCTTCTTAAGCCACTCCATAACGCTTAGTGGCACGTTTTCGTCAACGAGGATTCGAATCAAAATATAACCCTAAAGTGCAACTGTTATTTCTTTTTCCAAAAGCTTCGACGCATACAGAAGCGCCGCTTTAACATCATCTTCATTCAGTTCAGGGTACTCTTTAAGCACGTTTCTCACAGTCATGCCACTGGCAATAAGCTCTATAATTAAATAGACTGGTATTCTCGTTCCCTTTATCACAGGCTTCCCAGCAAGTACATTAGGGTCAATGACAACCCTCTCCAGCAATTCATCCATGTAAACCACCCATCCATAACTATCACATCGTACTATTTTAACTCTATTAGCTAGATGGCATTTTGCCTATTGATTTTGCCAACTTATTTAAGCATAGCAGAGAAAATCTGTTTCTGAGGCTTGAGAGAGCATGGCATCACACTCTTCAAATGCCCCTCTTGTATGAGAATTTAGATAGTCAATTATCGAAATTCTTGAAGGTTTAGATAGTGAATTAACTAAATATGGTAAAAATTAGCGAATGTTGATGGTCTCTGTTATCTTTTTATAGCAATTTTCGGTTCGATTCCTTTCTGGGAATGGAGATGAACACTCCCTTCGGCTCCTTCTGCATCATGTAAAGCGCTAACGCCAGCGCATAAACGACATCGTCGTGAACGTTTGGTGGATGAGAAATCTCCAGCCTTGTCCTCACTGTTCTGTCGTCAGTCACCTTGACGTAGCGTCTTCTTATGCTCTTCAGTTGTAGAAGAAGCTTCTCATGATCAGGAATAACAACCTTCCTCTGCTCAAAACAGACAGTCAACCACCTAAACAAGTCAACCTTAACCTTCATAGTTACGTTGATAGGCTTAATCGGCAAACCCATGTTAATCAAATCCTCAACAATAGGCTTACCCAAACCCGTCTCATCAACCGCAATCCTCTGCAAACCCATTCTCTCCTGAGCAAATTTGATGAAGGCGGAGAAGGTTCCATACTCCTCGCCAAGCCTTTCACGAATAAAAACGACCCTAGCAGTCTCACCTTCCTTCTTCAATGCCACAAAAGCCGCAGGATTCTGCCTGCCACCAGGATCATAGCCAGCCCAGTCAGCACTGAAACGACGCTCCAAAAGATAATCTTCAGCAATTAAATCGTAATCTTCAACACAAGCATGAACATACCTCGATTTGATAAGCTGGTCACTCTCGTCTGGCAACACCGCCATATACTCCCTCATAAACTCGTCACCTGGAATAGTCCGCCTCTGCTCCTCCAGAAACCTTTCTCTAGCCTCCACACTCGGAATCGGCGCGATACTACTCGGAAAATGATACCTACTATAACCCCACTCCTCAGCGTGCTCAAAAGCCTCCATAAAAGGATGCTCCCCATACTCAGGCGTACTAATCATAATCAAATAACCATCAGTAGCGCTAATCATGGGCAAACAAACACTCGTAACAATAGAAGGCTTGATGAAATTCGCCTCATCCAAAATCAACAAATCCGCCGTCAAACCCCTAATAGTATCACCCTCAGCCCCAGGCGGCAAAGCAACGATCCGACTACTCAACGGCGCCTTAAACTCAATCTGAGTCATAGTCGTCCCCGCCCCTCTACCCACAACCAACTTCCTCAAAACAGAACTCTCAAAAATCATCTCCCGCACCTTCCTAAACAACCACATAGACTGACGCATAGCCCTACTCACAATAAGCACGGTAACCCCAACGTGCATAACCGCAAACCAAACAGCCTTAGCAGCAGCCATCGTAGTCTTCCCAACCTGCCTACCACAACAAACAACCACACGCTTGCTTCCATCCCTAAGAAACTCAATCTGAAAAGGAAAAGGCCTAAAAGCACCATTCGGCAACCGCAACAACAAGACCGAGAACAAAGCCGCATCCTCCCTCAGAACCCTCAAAACACGAGGCTCCCTCACGAGCTCCTCCAAAGCCCTAGGACGACTCCACAAAACCTCAGCAGCCTCAGCGGCAAAAGTAAGATCAGAAACCACACGCTCTATGAAAGATTCCTTCTCCACTTCCTCATCCGCCCAATAATCAGTTTCCTAAACTTTCTCGGAAACTTCGCAATAACCGACACGAGAGGCTCCTTATCGACAGCTGGCTCCTCACCCCTCCTAGCCAAAAGCTTGTTGAGAGTATTCACATGATAGGCTAAGGAGTTCGAAATCCTAACCATGTCCGTATGAGAGACATCCGAATGGAGCTGCCTCTCCAAATCGTGAATTATATCCCACTCAATCGCAATCAGCTTATCGAGAGGACTTTCAGATTCTTCATCAGACATCTTAATACATGATGCAAAATACGCACCACTTTTAAGAATCAATATTACACAAAAGCACAACATCCTCACAAAATATGAAGTGCCAGATCTACCTTTATGAGAGAGCACCTCCATAAAAGAGATGCCGCAACACCTAAAGCTCAGTGGAAAGCAGAAAAGCGAGTTCCTTGACGCAATCAAACGACTGGAGAAAAGGAGAATCATTAAAATCGAAGGATTTTGATAGTTTTAGTTCTCCACTCATTTCACCGAGATATTTCCTTAGGTTCTCTCTACACGCGCTAGGGTAGTTGATTCTGTGGTGGAGGCGGAATTCCGAAGTCGTCTGGGTTGGGCTTTTTGTATTCGATGGTCCAGATCTCTGACCATGACGGACCTGAGTTGTAAAAGTCGGATGTGCCTTCTGTGCTTTCAACGGTCAAGACACCGCTTCTCGAGTCTTCGACCCAAAATTCGCGACCAGTACTCTCGTCTTTGAACGCTAAGTATCTAACGTGGAGGTGCCAAGTGATTGACTGCGTATTGTTTTCATCACTGTCTTTGTCCGCATAGTGATGCACTCTAACTTGGTAGGTTCCGTAAAGTGACTTGCCAGGACCAGGATAATTAGGCAAGGTCATGTCCTCGGTTGCATAGTAGTGTTCTGGTCCGTAGCCCCAAGTGTTATCCATGTCCAGATACGGGTTGTCATAGCTGTCGCCTCTGTCCCCGTAATAAATGTGGCGACCTTCCACTCCTTCGATTGTCGGCTCGAGAACATGAAGATCAACATCGCTGTTGTCTTGAGACCAAGTAAGCGTTATGGTCAGAGATGCCAAGGATGCGGTGCTCTTTATCTTGTCCCTTAGGAAGCCAGCCCAATCACTAAAGGTGCTTTCATCCGTTGCGAGGATGATCAGGTCGTTGACCCCTTGATACAGTGGAACCTCTTGCGAAAACGTGCCGGCGACTACTGCCACCGTGAATTTTTGATTACTGACAAAAATTAGGGTTGAGCTAATGGGTCTTTGCCCTCCAGTTATTGTCCCTGAAATCACGGCTTTGCTTTCCGTCGTATCACGAGTGCCGTCAACGTCGGTGTCTTCAGGCGTCGTGCCCACAGGCGTTGTGCTTGCGCTAGTGAGTTTTATCGTTGGGAAAAGAGTATCATCACTGAACTTTTTTTCTGCTGAATCATAAATCCCCTTATAGGCATTCGGACTACTGAAAATCTCGGAACTGGCATGATAGAAGACATTAAATTGAAGGCCACTTGCAGCTGTAAGACCTGACACGTAAATTTCGGTGAAACCCGTCGTTAACGTAAAGGGTATCTGCCGCATGGCGGTTCCTGGCGCGGTTCCCGGAAAATTCGGATCATAGATGTCAAATCGCCCATTACTGTACCTGTAGGTCAACACCGCATGGCCACCAGCCGCCCATGAACAGTCCACATATCGTGTTTTCAAGCCTACAAGCTGAGGCTCTTTGCTCACAATCATGCCATGTATCCAGCTTAGTGCCACCTCCTTAGAGTTAGCTACTGCCCAGTTTCTCTCCTCCTGTGTAAGCGAGCTCCAGATGCCTTGGGTTCCCAAGTGGGCTCTTGTGGCGAGCTGAATTGCGGTGGCATCATCTCGCCATTCATCTGGATCGCCTTCGATGTACTTATGATACAAGCCTACGCCTGCTGCCAGTTTTTCATACGTGAAATACCATTTTGCAAAGCTGGTCATTCCCAAACAGATTCCGCCAGATGCAAGATAAGAGCCGTAATTAGTGATAAACCATCCATCTATAGCGGGTCGGAATCCTGTGTCCACCACAAAATCCATACCGAGGATTTCCGATATATAATCAATAAGAATCTCGATGGCGACGAACTTAGAGAAGGAACCCGCATAGAATGTTATTGTGTGTCTAGTCTTGTTTTGGTACAGAAAACCAGTTGAGTCCAGTTTGTTGTTCCCCTCGTCGTACCAGTAGAAGCGTACTTGTTCATCATCAGCCACAAGATTCGGATCGTACGGAAGAGTTACCTCGATGACCTTATCAAAGACTTTGTATTTGTTCCAAAGCGTGGATCCAGTAGTTTGGATAGTGATCATTTTGCTGACAATGGAAGTGTTTTCAGGCAATCCGCTGAAGCTGGAGACATCGGCATAACTTACGTTGAAGTGTATCTCCTCATTTGAGGCTGCTTCTGGAACATCTATCTTTAATCCATAGAGCGGGCTAGAACTGTTTGTCACCTCAATCACTCCACCGATTGGAGCGATAGATTTCGAAACGACCGGCGCTGAACTACCTGTGATTATGTTTACCGCGTTCACTCTTGTGACTGTGAGGGACACATTGGTGCTTCTGGCTTTTCCCCCGCCACTTCCCGTGATCATTAGATCAATCGTCTCTGTTGAAGCGTTACCAATGGTGTTTATAGTCAAAGTGGAGGTAAAATTAGGGTTACCGATTTGTGAACTAAAGGAGTAATTGCCAAAGCTGCTTAGCAGTCCTGACAAGCTTAATGAAACCTGTTGAGTAGACCCACTTGTGAGGAATACTGATATTAGGTAGTTTGTTGTCTGCCCAGCAGCTACTGTTCTTGAGGTCGGTGACGCCATTATCGAAAAATCGAATTCTTCAGCGAGCTTAAAGGACAGGCGCAAGATGCCCAAATGGAATAACAAAGCAGGAATGACTAGAATGGCAATGAAAATGGCGACAAGCGAAACTGTTCGTAGGCTGTTTCTCTTTTTTTGAGCTTGCGCAGTGGACGTAGCCATCTAAACTAGCTCCTAATCATGAACGTGAAGTCTTTACCCAATTTTTTCTAAAGACTATAAGAGTTATGAAGGTGAAGTGCGAATTACTAAACTTCACAATTCAGATTTGGAATTCAATAAGATTGGATACATCATCAGAATTTGAAGATTAACACTTAGAATGTTTGTGATTACTCTATCGTTTGTTATTGCATTGTTAGGAATTTCTAAAACTTTATTAAGTTGCTTGCTCATTTTTGTTTGATTCCTTGGAAGGTGCACCCATGTTCAAGAGGGTTTACGTTTGTCTATAGGACCATCATCCTAGAGGAATCTACCTTTTTGAATTTTGTTTCTGGATTCGTAAAATATCTAAAGGAGACAGAAGATTTGATAACGCATTTAAGCGTTAGAAGTGGTGGTAATTAATCATGGCGCCCTTGAAGGTCTACAACACTCTTGCAAGGCAGAAAGAGGAATTCGTGCCGTTAGAAAAGAACAAGGTTAGAATCTATGTCTGTGGTCCAACCGTTTATGAAGACATACACATAGGCAACGCAAGAGCCTTTGTCGCCTTCGACGTTATTCGCCGTTATCTGGAATACAAGGGCTACAAGGTGACGTATGTTAGCAACATAACCGACGTTGATGACAAAACCGTCAAAAAAATGAAACAAACGGGAACAAGCCTTCAGCAACTCGGAGAAAAATACAGCGACACCTACTTCAAGGATATTACAGATCTCAATGTAAAAAAACCAGACATCAACCCAAGAGCAACACAACACATCGAAGAAATCGTCAACCTGATTCAAACCCTAGTGGACAAGGGATTCGCCTACGTAGTTGACGGCGAAGTCTACTACGACGTTTCAAAATCTGAAGGCTACGGCAAACTTTCCGGAAACAAGGCAGAAGCACTGAAGGCGGGAGCCAGAATAGAAGTTAACCCCCACAAGAGAAATCCGGCAGACTTCGTTCTCTGGAAAAAAACAAAACCAAAAGAGCCCTCTTGGATTAGTCCTTGGGGTAAAGGGAGACCTGGCTGGCACATCGAATGCTCAGCCATGTCAATGAAATACCTCGGTGAAACATTCGACATACACGCCGGGGGAGAAGACTTGATATTTCCACATCACGAAAACGAAATCGCCCAGTCTGAAAGCGCTACTGGTAAAGAGTTTGCGAAGTATTGGATACACAATAGATGGCTTACGGTGAATGGAGAAAAAATGTCTAAATCGCTTGGGAACTTCGTCACCGCTCGGGACGCCATAGAGAAGTATGGTCCACAAGTTGTGAGGTTCTTTTTGGCTTCGGTTCATTATCGCAGTCCCATAGACTTTAGCGATAGGGGTTTGAGGCAGGCGCATAGAAATCTTGAGAGACTGATAGGTTCAGTCGAGAACTTGGAGGCAATAAATGAAAGCCAACGAAAAAGCATTAGCGATAAAAGCCTCTTGAAGAGAGCGGAAGAGACAAGGCGGAGATTTGAAGAGGCTATGGACGATGATTTCAACACTTCTCTAGCCACATCCACACTCTTCGACCTAGTAAAAGAGATTAACAGATTCACCGAAACCCACACGGAAATGGAAGGCAGTACCAAAAGAAAAATCGTCAAGATTGTGAGAAGCATGCTTGAAGATGTGCTTGGAATTCAAGTCAAGATGTATAAACCCGAAAGTGAAAAGATTGTGAAAGACTTGATGGATACCATTTTTGAGATTCGACAAGAAGCCCGTGAACGAGGAGACTGGAAAACCTCCGATGAAATCAGAAGAAAACTGAAGAAAATAGGATTCGCCGTTGAAGACACACAAGAAGGAACGAAATGGAAAATCAAACAAGCAAAACTATAAAGTAAAATCCTAAGAGTTCTATCCTTTGATTTTGGTTCTGTTCCAGAGGTTCTAGAAGATTACAAGTGTTGTGGTCTTTTAGCCTTTTTTGAGTCCTATTAGGAATCCGACTGTGAAGCTGCCTACGAGCGGTAGATTAGCTATTAGAGGCATCAGCACGTCTGCTGCTTGGTTTGGATCAAGTAGTTTGGATATAAGTTCCACGATTCCGTCATGGTTTATGGTGAAGGCACCGATGTAGCTGAGGGATATCACGGCAAGGAAGAAGACTCCGATGGCTATTGCTAAGATTTTAGCGATTTTCTTTAGTGCGTAGCCTATGAAGAAGCCGCCGATTCCACCTATCCCTAACAGATAAACTGCTGGAGCTAAACTCATTTTGTGTCGACCGTCGATTCTTCTTCTTGAGTTTACTATAATGTTTTATGAAACACAGATCGATATTCGAAATCCACATCTGAGGGTGCTCTCAAAACCGCGCTACAAATCCATCTCACAACTTCTTCTTCTCTGGTATAGGAGGGTTCTCACACACGCACACGCGCAGAGGGTCTAGTCTAGGTTTGCTGTATGATTCTATTAGGGTTGGAGTGGAATGGAAGAGGTTTTAGGGCAGAGACTGCGAATAGTTGGGTGTTAGTGGGGATTTGAGGGATTAATCTTTAAAATCTTACAAGTATGCAAATCAGTCTTTCACAACGATGTTTTCCTAACTGAAGACGGTCTGAATCACATATTGGTCAGGCATCTTGAACTAAAAAGAATACCGAACTTACCGAACGAGATTGCAGAAACTATCAACAGACCGGAATACATTGTCAGAGGACTCCACGGAGAACACATAGCGGTACGAAACATCGGTCTAACCCTCTACGGTTCCAAACACCTGATTGTCCCGTATGATGAAGGCGGCGAGGTCAGAACAGCGTTTATAACATCCGACGTAGATAGAATACTTAAGAGGGGAATCTTATGGAAGCAACGGTAGAAAACATAGAAAAACTCGATGTGACATATGATAAACAAAGGGATGTCCTCTACATAAGTTTCGGGAAACCAAGAGAAGCCGACGAATCCAAACTAACCGAAAACGACATAGTAGTGAGGTACAGACACGGAAAAGTTATAGGTCTCACGGTGATAAGCTTCTCAAAAAGACTACCCTCGGAACACTAACACGCAATAAAGCGGAACCATGTCTCGAAGCAACGTTCTCTTAACAATAAAGACCGAACCCCACTTTTCAAATATGGTTTGGTTGGTGTGTAAATCTTTGTTTTTTGGGAAACTGAAGATAGATTAGGTTAGTTTTTCGATTTGTTTTCTTACGGTTTTGTAGAGGTCGGCGCTTGTGTACATGGTTTCTGTTAGTTTGTCGAGTGTTTGTATTGCTCTGTGGTAGTTTAGGATGTTGTTTTTTGTTGCTTGGATTAGGATGCCTAGTGTGCCGCGGATTGTGATGTTTAGGGTTCTTGCGAAGATTCTGGCTGGTTCGTCGTCTAAGAGGGCTGTTAAATGGTTTTGGTATGCGTGTTGTGTTACTGATGCTTCTGCTTTTCTTAGGCCTGCTGTTTTTGCGGCTTTTTGAAAATCTGGGTTTAGTTTTATTTGTATGGTTTTTATCCAGCCTTGTTGTGTGGCTTTTTCGATGAGTAGTGCGTCTGGGTGTCCTTTTTCTTTGCCTTTGTCAACTATTTCGGTTTTGACTTCTTCTGGGATGAGTATGTTGTGGTAAAGTGTTTGTAGGGTTTGTAGTGCGTTGGCTTTGGCGAGGTGGATTAGTGGGCCTGCGTTACTTATGGCTTGTTCTTGTGGTGGCTGTGATTTCTTCAATTTCTCGCCTCAGTTCTTGTTCTGTGAGTGGGAATGGTATGTTGTGGGTTTTGAGGAGTTCTAGCATTTCTCTATAAGTGACATCAGCGATTTCTGCTGCTTTCCACACCGTTATTTTTCTGGTTTGAACTTGGTTTAAGGCGTCTTCTATTCTTTTGTTTTTTAGTGCTGTGGCGAGTAGTTCGCGTATTATGGCGGATTTGTCTGTTCCTTTTTTTGAGGCGAGGTGTTCGATTTCTTCTGCTTGAGATTTTTGAATACGTGCGGAGACTGTTGTTAGTTCTTCTTCCATTTTGGTAAACCAGCCCTTGTTTACAACTTAATAAGTTGCATACATATAAGCGTTGCTTTTCCTACATATAGAGTCTTTACATAGTGTTTTGAAGACTGAAAAAGAGAGATCCAACACATAAGACATTTCATGCTTTAGACCCACCGACGAGAGTTCGAATCTCTCCCGGGCTACCATGAAACCGTAGTCAGGTCTAGTTCAAACTCTCGATTTGATGATGAGGGATGGGACTTGAACCCACCGATAAATGGCGATATCTCTCGGCATCATAACTCTGAGTTCAGTTATCCCTCTTTCTGCTACTTACTCGATAGACGTGTGGATTGCTGAATTGTAAGTCAAAGCAGTTACTAAGCATCCTCTGGGAGTTCTTTGTATTCGATAATACCCAAGTCTTTGTAGGCTTCCATGATAGCATGGACTGATCGTATGTCTACAATCTTGCCGTCAACTATGCGATACATGCCAATATACGTAAACTTTATTTTCTTGCCAGTAGGGGCTACTCTTACCTTCTTGTTAATCTGGGGTAAGAAGGGCACACGCAATTCGCCTGTGTGTGTCGCAGTGACTTCACCAAACAACCACACCTTATCCCCTTCAGCGATCATGTCTTGGATAGTCTCATGCCAATCGGGAAAAGCTTTGATAAAGTCAGTCTCGTATTTTTTGAAGCTATCCAGACCTCGTAGTTCAAAAGGTGTGTTACGGGCGTCGACAAAATCGGGTGCTATGAACTCGTCCCATAAGGCTACGTTATGCTTATTGAAGGCTTCAACCAACCTGCGCATGAGAGCCTTATTCTTTTCTAATGACATAGAACATCGCCTTTATTATTAATTCTAATTATTTCTTTTTGACATTTAATAGTTGTTATGAGACTATGATCATTTTTCTCCTCATTTTGGTGATATCACCAGTAACTCTGCATGGGCATGTCGAAATTATATATACTAAATATTGGGCTAGTTAGCAATTAGCGGGTGATTTGTCATGTCAGCAAAAGAAATTAAGGCACTTGAGCGTCGTTTTGTTAAGGAATGGAACAAGGGGAAGGCAGCCACCATGGCGGTGATAGATGAGTTATGTGCTACCAATATCGTCTATCACGGTGCCGGGGGCGAGGAGATACGCGGTCTCAAGGACTTCAAGAAATCTATGAGCGAGTTCTACAGTGCGTTTCCCGACAATCGTTTCACGATTGATGATATGGTCGTTGAAGGAGACAAGGTGGCGGTGCGCTGGACAATGACTGGCACACATAAAGGTAAATTGGGGGGCATCCCTCCTACCAATAAGAAGATGACAATATGGGGAATCTATATTGACCGCGTTGCTGGTGGCAAGTTCGTGGAAACTTGGGAAAGGTTTGACACGTTGGGCTTGATGCAGCAACTTGGTCTTGTTCCTACGCCGGGGAAGGGAGGATAACCTCCACTTATCGTATTTCTGTTTCAGTTTTCCCCTCTTTTTCTGTTCGGTCAATTTCTTACTTCATCGTTTGCGCTGAACGATGCGTGTTCGAATGGCTCGCGCATTAAACATTTCCATTCGCTTACCAAACGGAAATTTAGTGAGTGTTTAACCAATCCTTGACCACAGAGAATACCTGTTCCCTCTTGGTTCGGTCATGCTTGGCAGTTGCCTTGCCAAGTAAGAAGGCATCATAAAACATATGGTCTGCGTCTGGGAAGGTTTGAATCGACTTATCTTTTGCTGCCAAACTTTCAAGGAGTTGTTTGGCACCATTGCGGATGTAAAGCTCATCCTTTTCACCAACAAGTATCAGAGTGGGTTTCTCTGTCTGCGACGCATTCTTCAAGGCTTTATCGCTCATTCTCTTTACCCCGCTTAACCAGCGCCAACTGCGCTTTGTTGTGTACAATTGGTCTTGAAGTATGATTTTGCCCTCTTCACTATCTTTAAAGTCTTGGGGCCAATTCTTGTAGGAATCGTAGAGCGTCTTAGGCGCAAAGAGGAGCATAAAGGGGAATTTAATTCGGTCTCTTCGAGGCATCTTAGCGCTCAGATATTTTATTGCTGGCGCTGCAAGCATTATTCCGTCAAGAGTGTCTGGATGATTTGCGGAATACCAAAGAGTGTACAGTACACCCAGACTATAGCCAAACATGTAGACTTTGTTTTTAGGGTGTCTCTTGAGTACAAAGTTCACTACTTCGTCCACATCTTGCAGGTGCCTATTGAAGTTGCTTGTGTCCCCTCTTGGTAGGTCTTCTTCCTTTGAGTTAGCGAAACCTCTGAGATCTAAAGCATAAACTTCAATTCCATCTTCAGCCAAATCTTGTCCCATAACTCTGAACTCTTCAGAGTGCCCTCCAATACCGTGGATACATACAACCGACCTCTTGACCCTTCCAACAGCCTTCCAGTGCCTACAAAACAAGTCAAAGCCGTCGGACATCTTGAAATGCTCTTGACCCTCTTCCACACTCAAGCCAAATCAAACCTCCTTCTCTGACGAACTCATGCCAATACGTTTCATGTAGCGCGCTTCCTCTGCCTTGTCTTTTGTGTAGTCGAATGATGCTATGCGTTCTGGTCTGACCGTTATTTTCACCCAACTTGTTAGCTTAGGAAAGAAGTAAAAGGCAAGGCGCTTGGCTTCTTCTTTTGACACGTATTTCTCACATATTGAGACAGCCGCAGGCTCCAATTCAAATTCATTATCCAGCGCACGCTCCTCTGCTGTACCGTAGATCAAGACTCCTCTGGTCGGTGCTTCCGTGTCAATCAGGATCGAAACATTCTTGTTATGTTTGACATTTCTGGCTTTACAGCTATGAGCTGGTGTTAGAATAACAATTTTTCCGTTCTCATATTTGAACCAGACAGGAGCCGCATGTATAGTTCCGTCATCATTGAGACTGCAGAATCTTGCTATCTTAGCCTCTTCAAGAAAAGATTCTATTTGCTCTCTTGTTAGATGACGCCCATCCCACACTTTATGAGCCAACTACCCACCTCCATGCATAATGTTAGTTTCACAAGATTTTAAATTTGGGTTTTGAGAAATTTAAACGAGATAAGTCACGTATCCGGGCTACCATCAACCCCAAGTCAGGGCGAGGTCTAAATTCTCGTAATTTGACACCGTGCACAGTGAAGTATCTCCTGACATCATAACTCTGAGTTCAGTTATCCTCTTTCTGCTACTTGACAGATGTCTGGATTGCCGAATTGTAATTTCAATGCAGTTACGAAACATCCTATGGAAAGAGTTTCTTCGCTTTTTTCTGTAGGTTCGATAACACCTAGTTGCCGTAAGAAATCCAACAAATCACGAACTGACTTTCTCTCTATAACCTTGCCATCAACTATACGCCATATGCCAACATGTATATGTTATCTTCTTGCCCGTAGGTGCAAATGTAATTCCAAAAAAATTCCATTCACCTGTATGTGTCCCCGTAACTTTAAAGTGAACCCACACTCTGTCTCCTTCAGCGATTGTGGAAGTAGGGTTTTGCAATTTTAGTTTAACAATTCACAATGAATTAATTAATGGGGACTGAGGTAACTTGGGGGTTGTTTATTTGGAAGTGAGGCATTTTTTTGCTGATAGGGACATCGCAACTATCCAAAGGATAAGAGCAGAGAACCCTATTGGGAATGGCATGCCTAGTCCACCAACTATGTAGTTGACGTAGATCATAGGGATGAATACGAAAGCATCTGCAAATAGGATTGTTATCCAAGCCCACTTTTTCCCCTTCCGAAGACCAACGAGGCATACACTCATATTCATTATCCCAAAGCTGATTTCAAAAAATCCTAATAGAGTTATCAGCATACCAATGAAGTCCATCAATTTGGGATTAAAACTTCGTATTTCTGATGAAGTCATCCCGATAAAATGCTCGTGATAGGGCATTAGTGTTCCAAGGGAAACATAGATAACACCTAAAATTATTGACCCTAAACCAACAATAAGAATCATTATCCAAGCGATGCTCAACAATTTTGATTCTGCCATTTTAAACGCACCTATTACTTTTCACTTCAACCAAACTACGAACAATCGCCTTATTCTCTTCTAATGACATAGAACACCATCCCTCCCTTTACTATCAATCCTAATTATCTCTTTTGACATTTAATAATTGTTTTTATTGTCATCTAATGACCTTTAGCATTTGTCTTTCCATTCGTCACATGGAATTCGCTCATTTCTTGACTAATGAATTCGTTGTAAAAATCATCAGGTTCTTTCGGTTCAGCTTCTCTGCTTGAGAAATTTAAACGAGATAAGTCACGTATCCCGGGCCACCATGAAACCCTAGTCTGGATGGCGTTCAAACTCGGTTTAGTGATGGGTTGCCGTGAGGCTCAGTAAAGACTTAAACAGAATATTTGTCAATATTAACGGTGACGATGTGTATGTCCAAAAAGGCTACGCGTTTTAGTCACGATGAAACCATATACAATCATCCACACGAATTGCTTCAGAACCTAATTCGCTTTGATACAACAAACCCGCCTGGAAACGAGGCTGAATGTGTCAAATACATAAACACCTTACTAACCGATGCAGGTTTTGAAACGATCGTTCTTTTCAAAGATGAGAACCGCCCTAACTTAATTGCTCGTTTGAAGGGAAAAGGCTCTACTGCACCACTGTTGCTTCATGGTCACGTCGATGTCGTAACAACCGTCCACCAAAAATGGACTCATCCACCGTTCGAAGCGGAAATTGAGGATGGATACATTTGGGGTCGCGGTGCTTTAGACATGAAGGGTGGCGTCGCAATGATGTTGGCGGCTTTTCTACGCGCTAAAGCTGAACATCTAAACCCATCTGGCGATGTTATATTTGCGATAGTGAGTGACGAAGAAGCCTTGGGCGACTATGGAGCCAAATTCTTGGTAGAGAATCATGCAGAATATTTTAAAGGAGTCAGGTATGCAATCGGCGAGGGCGGTGGCTTCTCATTCTACATTAGCAAGAAGAAGTTCTATCCCATGATGGTTTCTGAAAAACGGATTTGCCACATGAAGGCTGTGATTCGAGGTCCCGGCGGGCACGGCGCATTTGCCATGCACGGAGGCGCGATGGCAAAGTTAGGTAAGCTGCTCCAGCAATTAGATACAGAAAGCTTGCCCGCTCATGTTACTCCTGTTGTCAAACAAATGATCGAGGAAATCTCTTCATCATTGGGATTTCCGTCAGGCTTTATTCTTCGTCAGCTTTTAAGGTCAACTCTTACGAATCGAATGCTCAAGCTGCTTGGAAAAAGAGGCAAGACTCTCGAACCTTTGTTCCGAAATATGGTGAACGCAACCATTGTTCATGGCGGAGAAAAATTCAATGTAATACCTAGCGAAATAACTCTTGAATTGGATGGACGTATTCTGCCAGGCTCTAGTCCTGAGGAATTCATGGCAGAGCTGCACCAAATCATTGGCGACGAAGTCGAGTTGGAAGTCATCAGACATGAGCCGGGTCCAGCTGAGCCAGACATGGGTTTATTCAACTTGCTCTCAGAAATTCTGAAGGAAGCCGACCCAGATGGGAAGCCGTTGCCACTACTAATGCCTGGAGTTTCAGATGCCCGTTTCTTTTCTCGGTTAGGCATTCAGACCTACGGTTTTACGCCGATGAAACTGCCACCAGACTTTGAGTATTTACAAACCGTACATGCCGCAGATGAACGCATACCAACTGAATCTGTGTCTTTCGGTGCTGAGGCGATTTACAAAGTTTTACAACGTTTTCAAGAAGGGAAGTAACAAACTCGCAAGGAAACAGCCATCTCACAGAGCCAGAAATCTTGGCAAACGCAACTGTTGATGAGGTTCCGAAATCGATATTTTCCTCCGGTCAAAGCCGTCATCTTGGTTAATGCGAGATGAGAAATTTAAACGAGATAAGTCACGTATCCCGGGCTACCACTCAATTTTTGACTTTTGTTGCTTTTTCGGGGTTATTTTGGGGAAATGGTTTTGTTTAATCATCCTTCCAATTTCCTCTTTGGTTTCATCTCACCTCAACGCTTATCTTTGCAAATTTTGGTAATTTTTCAGCTTCCTCAACACTTGGAATACCCATCCAGACAAATTTTTCATGAAAAACTTAAATGCATGAAAAACAAATCGATATGTGAAGGTGACACTGATGACTAAAGTCGTCCAAACCACACTAGAAGAAGAAGAGTACAAGGCATTCAAAGAAGCCTTAAAAAAGAAAAACCTAACAATTCGACAAGGCCTAAAACTCGCTGTTTCAAACCTCCTTCAAAACGAATTTAAAATAGACGCTGACGACCCATTCTTCACTCATGACCCAGTTGGCAGAAGCAACCTACACAACCTATCAACCAAACATGACAGATACCTATACAAGGAAGAACGCCGATGAGGCTGTTCATCGACACCACAGCATTCATAGCCCTCGAAGACGAAAACGACGAAAACCACAAAGCCGCGCTAACCTACAGAGAAAAAATCAAGCAAGGAAAAACAGCCTTCAGAGCCCTGTACACCTCAAACTACATTCTAGACGAAGTGCTAACACTACTACGGTTAAGAATAAGCCACCAAGCCGCTGTAATGCTCGGAGAAACCATTAAGCAGTCAAAAGTGATAAGAATACTCAGAGTCACCGCTCCTATCGAAGAAAAAAGCTGGGAGATATTCAAGGAATACGCAGACAAGGATTTCAGCTTTACAGACTGCACGAGTTTTGTGATAATGGAGCAAGAAGCAATATCCACGGCGTTCACCTTCGACAAACACTTCCAACAATTCGGAATGCAAACAGCTCCCTAAACCAGAAAGGAAAGACAAAACTCTTCTCACTAGTTGACAAAAACAAAAGAAACTCTCCGCTATTCAAAGAGAGAGATCAACTCAAAACCCCCCTTCAACCCCTCTATTATAGGTAGTCTCTCGCACACACGCACACAAACCACTGATCAAACCCCCATTAAACCACCCATAAATCAACCACAAAACACCCAAAAACCACACCAAACACAACCCAAAAACAACCCCCCAACAAAAACAAAACCCAAAACACAAACAGAAAAGACCTAGTCAAACACAAAAAATTCTCTAGCAACCCAACCAACAGACAGAATCCCTATTAAACCATTTCCGTTCTATCTTTTTCTTTTAGACTGCAAAGAAGACTTGACGCTTGCCTCGCGTTTTTTGTGGTTGCGATCTTTCTTGTCTTATTTAAGATCAATCTGGCTTCACAGTGGGGACATTGTCTAGTCTTTTGATCACTCCTAGCCAGCAGGTACTTTCCACACTTATAGCAGACAACCACTGAATACATTCTTTATTCCTTTATACTTATTAGGGATAAGGCTTTCTTTTACCGGGTAAGGTTTTAAATATTCTGACATGCCATTCATCACGCGCATGCAAAAAAAAGAATGTGGGATGGCGGTTAATCTATTTTGGACGGTTAAGTCTTTGCCAGTACATCAAGGCCTCTGCTTTCTTAATCTCTGATTCCAGAAGATAGTTTTGTGCATGTGCGTATGTAAATGGATTTGTCGTTTCATACGAAACAGGAGCAGTTAAGGAGACGCTTCTTGCGCTCTGGAATAGCCTAAACAGCTTAGATACTTTCTGTCTCACTGAACCCAATCCTTCCTTCAGTTCAAATATTTTCCAGGTCATTTCCATCACCTGCATAGATGGAATAGGGGTTTTCGCAGATAATTGTGTATCTGAAGGAGGTTCAAATACAAAACGAAAAATTTATTAAAAATCGAATGTTATTCAATATTATGAAGAACATCAAACCTAAACTAATCAGGCTGTTCAAAGAAGGTTACTGTACTCCACAAATAGGGCGAATAGCCCAAACTATAGATGAACCTTCCGCTACTATTCATTACAACATAAAGAAGCTGGAAAATGAAGGAGCAATAAAAACTTACAAAGCGGTTTTTGACTACAAGAAAATCGATGAAGGGTTCTGTGCATATGTACTCATCGCTTTGTCCCCTAGCGAATATAGTGATCCTGAAAGGATAGCAAGGGACCTAGCTAAACAAAAGGAAATTGAGAGTGTAGACCTTCTCACTGGAGATTGGGAATTGATTGTGAAGGTCAGAACAAAAGACCAAGATGAGTACTATAACTTCCTAAAGAACATTCTTTCCAGAGAAGGAGGTCTTCAAAAGAGTATGTCCATGATTTCGTTAAAGCAGTTCAAAACAGAGTTTGTTTTATTGTGACATCCACGCATGGGACAAGCGTTGACACAAACATTCTTATAACAAGTTTTGTTTTGACAACGGAAACAGATGAATGAAGAAAAAAGGGAAGGTTAAGTCTTGTGGTTTTGCTAGTTCTTCTGCCCCTAAGCAATGAAATTGAGAAGAGAATAAAAGGCAACGGCGGAAGTTCTTCGCCATAAACAATTTTATTAGGCGAAAAGCTTTTCCTTACTGTAGGTTTAACTGCTGAAGAGGATAAATGATTGAACGATGTCTCCCTAATTGATCTTGCAGTCACCTATTTCAGGCAAAGAGGTTATAAAATAGAGAAAGATGTGTTTTTTGAGGGTTTTTCTGGGCTTTCAAGAAATTTTGACTTGCTCATTCGTAAAGGCAATGAACAGCACTTGGTTTGGATCAGGGACTGGAAACGAACAGTCGGCGTCAACATGGTCATAAACATGGACATGGCTTCCGAGGATGTGGGTATCCCAAACCCAATGATGATATCTGACAAATTTAGTGGCCACGCTAAAGCGTACGCTAACCGCCGAGGCGTTACATTGCTCACAAAACATCAGATCGCCCGAGAATGAGATGAACTAAAGGGTTTCTTGTCTTCTTTTCTCTTTTTTCAGTAACCTACTCTCCTATTAGTCTTGAAAAGAAGTTTTTGGACCAGAATATGCTATTTATCAAACTACTATGAAAAATGTTCATCGGCATTTAAGCGCGTGCAATCTTCTCTAAGAACTTAAATACAACTAGAACTTGTGCTTCAGAAAGTTTGTGTGCGTGTGTGAGAGACTATCTATATAGAGGGGGGTACCAGATGAATTCTGATGCTACTGTTAGTCAAGGTGGTGTGGTTTAAGATATCCTAAATAAAACATCTGAACAGTCAATTTACTTTTTTCGAAGTGACTTGATCCAGAAAAAGGGGGCTGTGAAGTTGTTTTGAGGGTTGTTTTAAGTTCATTTGCATGTTCCGAAGTTCGTGACTACTATCCATATGTCTCGCATGTCTACTTTGTTGTCACCGCAGATGTCTGCGTCAGGGTTCCAGCGTGGGTGGTTTGGGTAGGATCCGAAGGCCTTGGCGGCCTCGTAGACATCTTTCATGTCTACTTCTCCATCGCCGTTCACGTCGCCCATCAACTTAACTTTTACTAGAGTTGGGCTGGACAAGGTGTTGTCGGCGGTGTCGGTTTCGTGGGGAACTGGAACTGCTACAGCGGTAATGGTGTAGTTGTGGCAGGGTGTTACGCCTGTAGTGTCCCAGAGGAATGTTAATGTTCTGTATTCACCGGCCGTCAGATTTAAGATGTGTTGTGTTCCGATGGTGACTTCGTCGCCTATGACGGTTGTGTCGCTGTCGGCGTAGACTATGACTGTGCAGTTTTCTGGCATGTCTCCTTCGTTTGTGACTGTGACGTTGATACGGACGCTTGGAATGGGGTGTCCAACATAAGTTCTGTTAGTGGATGGTGTAACGTCAACTACAGCTACGTCGTGCACCTCTGGTCTAGGCTTTACAACCGCGACATAATATTGTCCGTTGATTTTTTCTTGAATTATAAGCTCGTCAAAGCTGTCATTGTTCACGTCTCCTTTAGCGTAGATCTCTTCCTCTGGGCCATCAATGTGGGGCACTCTAACGTTCCACAGCAATCTTCCATTGACTGGTAATTCATACTCTGCAACTACTTCACCCAAGGCTGAGAGAGCATAGACAATAGTTCCTTTTTGAAAGACTATTTCCTCAACTGAGTCGCGGTTGATGTCGAAATGTTGTACCCATACATGTTCATTGAAGAAAGTTGAGTTTCCGAAAGTCCACAGCAGTGTGCCGTCGGTTCCTACGTGCTTGTATGCGGATATCTTTTTGTTGCCATAAAGAATGATTTCTTTAACGTTGTCACCATCCAGATCCATGAGAATTGGTTTTGTAACATAACCATCATCGTTTTTCGGATATGATTCATGCCAAAGTAGGGAACCGTCATTTCTATAGACATACAATGTGTTGTGGTAGCTGAAACCATCGTACGCGGCATAGGTAACAACGACATCATTGATGCCATCGCCTGTAATGTCCCCGCTTGCAACAGATGGACCATAACCAGGCGAGTCAGAGTGAGGAGCTTGCTGCCAAACAACTCCACCACTCTTATCCAGAACGTATATGTCTTGAAAAGAGGCCAAGATTATCTCTTCATCGCCCTCACCAGTAACATCGCTAACTACAGGGTGCCCCATGTACTCCTCTGTAGTAAAACTCCACATCAAAGACCCATCAGAGTCAATAGCATAATTTGTACGTCTCTCCCAACCAATAGTGCATGTTAAGACTTCCAATTCAGGATCAGCATCAAGATTGATGAACGACAGAAAAGCTACAGAGCCCCAATAATCGACAGTGCCGTGGAAATCCCAAAGCATTGTGCCGTCATCATCAAAGGCGTAAACGACTGCGCCGTAGGTGCCATCAGTTGTAATGCCGAAGGCAAAAACCTCGCACCGTCCATCCAAATCAATGTCTCTCAAGGCAATTCTTCCCCAATCAAGAAGCACTGATTTTGACCACAGAGGTGTCCCATCGCTCCTAATGACTTGAAAAGTGCTGGGATCAGCAGGGCGCGGATAAGAGCCAGAGCCCGCATCATCAGGCACGACTGCTACATCCGCAACTCCATCGCCATCTACGTCTCCAACGTCAGTCCCAAAAATTTCAGCGCTGCTCAAATCGTTATCCAGCAAAGGTACACTCCAAAGAACCTCAAATGTCTTAGGTTCTACGCTCAAGACTGGTTGAATGGACACTGCAAACATTAAAGCAGTTATCAGCATAACTATTATCGTCACTAATATTTTCTTCATTTTCTTTTCTCCTTTTACAAAGTAAAACTTGAGTTTGCGTGATTCGCTTTTAACATTTATGCTTGATAAAACTCTAGAAAAATGTTCTATCTGTCACATCTTAGCCACGATCAGACCTTAGTGCTTATCACCAAGAGCTATGCATGGACAAGATTGTCAAATGACTAAATGTCAGAAGAATGAATTAAAATTAAAAAACCATACATTCCGGTGACTGAAAGCAAAGGAACTAAAAGTTGTATGCCTTCATCACGCAAATCAAATGCACCTGTAAGAATTCTCATTTCTTGAAAACAGGAGTTTTGTATCTAAGCCTTTCTCAAACTAAAAATTTCTTAGAAATTCGTGTAATCGGTTTTCTGCTTCCAATTTTCCTAACCAATCAACGATTCCAATTCGACACCTTTCTTCTCCATTCAAAATTGAGAGCACCTCTTTCACAATATCATCAACCTTTTTGTTGCTGGCGTCAATCTCACCAACCTTCTGTGAACCACAAGATGCAATAGCATCCCATAAGCAAACATCTAAGACTTCCGCAGCAAGATTTTCCAAAATCTTGTTCTCCTTAAAACCACGACTTTCTAAGATTTTCTTCAGTTCGTCTGGGTTTCGCCGAAGAACAAAAACCAAATGAACATCCTTTGCTGAGACAACGTCCATTGCGTAGTGCCCATCAATCACAACACATCGCTCACCAGAACTTTCCAAGATTTCTGTAACCCGTTTCGAAACCCTTTGTGTATCGGCGATCAACGTGTCTCTCGCTTTATCTACACCAACAATTAGCTTTTCTCGCTTAACAAGTTCTGCCAAGTTGATATACATAGCATCCATCTTAGAAGCTAATAGTTTAGACACAACGGTCTTTCCGACGCCCGGTGTCCCTACAACCAGAATGACCCGTTTGAACTCAGCCACCCCACTTTACAATAGAAGTTTATCCTTTCAAATATATGGTGCATGCAAGCCTCCTTCAGTAATTAGAACTAAAGTTCGCGTGTAAACCTACTTAGCTAATGAAAGAGCGATTCATAAAAGATAAGAGGTCATAATAGCCATTACAAGGAAGCAAAAAGGGGAGATGATGTGTTGAATGAGATTCGAAAGGATTACCTGCTTGATCGTTGGGTGATTGTAGCATCTGAGAGGGCTAAGCGACCCACAGATTTTCTAACTAAAGGTTCTGAGGAAATCGAAACTAAAACCGAAAACTGTCCATTCTGCCCAGGTAACGAGAAGAGGACTCCTCCAGCGTTTCTTTTATATCTCCCCAAAAATGGAGAGATAAGAAGAGAGAAAGATCATGACGATGAACGAAGAAAAGATTGGCTTGTTAGATGTATTCCGAATCTTTATCCAGCCCTCACTTCTAGAAAATCCGTTGACTTATCCAGCCACGAACTTCTCAAAAGAGTGGACGGTGTGGGGACTCATGAAGTCATAGTCGAGTCACCGCGTCACGATGAGCATCCAGACAGGGCTCCACTTAAACAGGTTGAATTAATGGTACAAGCTTATCTGGATAGGCTGGAAAGCCTTTCTAAATGGGATTATGTTTCTATCTTTAGAAACCACAGAAAAGAGGCTGGCGCCTCCCTTTCACACGCCCACAGTCAGATAATAGCCACTCCCCTGATTCCCAAAACGATTTCAGATGAACTCATCGCTGTCAAAACAAGATATCAACAGACTGGTATGTGCCCCTACTGCACGATTATAGAGTTGGAACGAAACGGTCCTCGTCACATATATGAAAATCAAAACTTCATTGCGCTTGCACCATGGGCTAGTGTTTACCCTTTCGAGTTTTGGCTTCTCCCCGAGAGACATCACCAAACCTTGCTCCAACTCAAAGATCACGAGAAAAAGGATTTGGCAAAAGCATTAAAAGTGTGTCTCGGTAGCCTCGCAAAAATCTTGAATGATCCACCTTATTGTTATGGTTTCCATATCGCTCCAACCAAAGGAAAACATGAGTATTTCCATTGGCATCTCGAAGTTTACCCTAAGCTAACTATTCATGCAGGATTTGAAATGAGCACTGGCATGTTCATCAATGTCACACCCCCAGAAATTGCTGCAGAAAACTTGAGAGCCTCAAGCAGCTCATGAGAGAAACCTTCGTTTTTTCTCTCGGATGTGGCGATTATGTGCTCGCGCAATATGTTTATATCCGCAAATCCATAGTTTTCAATTGAGATGACATGACAATAAAGAGACAAACGTCATTGCTTTTGGTGGCTCTTTTACTGTTGATCGCCGCCAGTGGATTATCGATTAGTCATCAGGTCAACACGATATCGTATCTTGAACAAGAGTATTCGGACACAGAAAAGCAAGTTTCGAATCTGATAGAAGAGTGGGAAATCCTAACTTTGGAGCGATGGATGCTTCTTAATTTGGGAACATATCCTCGAAACGCTTCTTCTCTAGGGTTGATTGTGGGTGTTGAAGCCTTCATATTTTACTCCTACAGCGTTTCACTAGAGAATTTAACGTCAAGATTTGATCTGTTGGCAGAAAGCCTCAGCGTGACTATCGCATATTTTGAACTCGTAAATCTAACAAACTTTAACAAACTCAAAGACATATGCAACAAAACTGGCTTTCCAGAACCAACAATATGGCAGAGCTATGTTATTGTCTTAAACTCAAGTAAGATAATATGTTTGGGACTGGAACAGGTTACCGATGAGGTGTTTAGCAAGTGCGTGGAGTATCTGAGTCTATCAGTTCAGGAAATCAAAGCCGATTGAACCTATACCTAAAGGCAGCGGTTTTCCTCATGGTCTTAGCATTAGTGTTATCTAACGCATTTGCTTATGCTCAGTTGGCTTTGATTCAGCAGGGGTTAGGAAAGCTTCAAGGAGATCAGTTGGAGTTGGAGAATGCCATTGATAAGTTGAAAGAAGGAAATGAGAACTCCACTGTGATGCTGGTTGCAATCTATGGGAAAACCGGACAGTTCCCACGAAGGCTTAATCAAACGCTTTTCTCAAACAATAAGACTCATATATATCACTTTTACTGGACTTCTTGCTACCCTTGTCAAGTAAAAAACGAAGAGAACTTTCAGCTAAGACTTCCTAGATGGACTATGAACGTGTCTACGGATGAATTTGAGGCTGCCCAAAACAACACTTATAAGCAAAGAGATGTGGCAGAACAAATATTCAGTGTATTCGCCCTTCCAAAATCTGAGGTAACGGCCCCTCAACCAAATCGCGTGATAGTGTTAAATAACTTTGAAGGGTTCATTTTTGAGTTTCCCGGTTCCATACTTCCAGAACAGGATGGTGATGACGCCATAAACGCTGCTGTTATCTATTTAACTAAAGGCGGCATCGCTCTCACGCAAGACTTAAACGAGCAAGGCGTTCCTTCAGTCGACCGAGAAGGTTCTTTGGTTCCCTCCAGTTCTGTTTTAGCGTTAGTTGTCGTAAGCGGGTTATTGGACGGCATCAACCCCTGCGCGTTCGCAGTCTTGCTTTTCTTCACAGCCTTCCTTTTCATAACAGGCCGAACCTCTTTAGAGCAGACCAAACGAAGGCTTCTAGTAGTGGGGCTGGTCTACATTACTGGCGTGTACCTCACATATTTAATGATAGGGCTAGGCATCATTAGAGCAATCGCAATAACTCCCATTCCTCATTTAGTTGGGAAACTAGGCGCCTTACTCGTGATACTACTAGGAGCCATCAATATTAAGGACTATTTTTGGCCTGACCGAGGACCTAGCCTGAAAATATCAATCTCTGAATGGAGAGTTGCTAGAGAGTGGATGCGCAAGGCCACTGTTCCTTCCTCGTTTGTCGCTGGGTTATTAGTCAGCCTCTTTGAGTTTCCGTGCACGGGGGGAATATATGTCGCTGTTTTAGGAATGTTATCCAGTCAAACAACATTTACACAGGGTTTCGTGTATCTCCTTATTTACAACGTGGCATTTGTCCTTCCGTTGATAGTCCTTCTTGTCTTTGTGTCGCGCAGAAAAGTCATGGGATTCTCGCTGGAAAAGTGGCAACAGCAACATGGTAAGCGCATGAGATTACTGTTGGGTTTAGTGATGGTGAGCCTAGGAGTATCCTTGCTGTTTTTCGGCTTTGTTTAAACCGTTTCTTCTGATGGAAGAATTGTTAAATCAGTGGATTCTGTTTCCAGAGGGGCATGAAAAGATCGGTTTCACAGTTTTCAGAGTTCACGACCTAAGAAAAAAATTAAAACAATTTATACAGAATTACAAGTTGAGGTGTGAAGATGGGACTGATTCCAGAAGAACAAAGGCAGCGTTTAAGAGAAGAGTTTGAGAGAAGCCTAAAAGATGATGTGAAGGTCCTCGTATTCACGCAAGAGAATGAATGTCCCTTCTGCAAACAGGCTAGAGAGCTTGTGGAAGAGGTTGCCAGCGTTTCGAACAAGATTAAGGTAGAAATCTACGACTTCGTAAAGAACAGTGACAGTGTTAGAGAATACCAAGTAGACAAAGTGCCAGCAATCGCAATCCTTGGAAAAAAGGATTATGGCATACGATTCTACGGTTTACCATACGGGTATGAATTTAAGTCATTCACCGACATCATCATCAATGTTTCTAAAGGAGCCACCGATCTTTCCGAGGAAACGAAAGGGAAGCTTAAAACTATTAAGAATCCTGTGCACATTCAGGTCTTTGTCACTTTGACATGTCCATACTGCGCCATCGTAACCAGCTTAGCCCACAAATTTGCAATGGAAAGCGATTTCATAAGAGCAGACATGATTGATGCAGGTGAATTTCCACATTTGGCCCACAAGTATAGCATTATGGGTGTACCCAAAACTGTTATTAACGAAAAAACAGAGTTTGTTGGCGCTGTTCCCGAAGAGCTTTTTGTCCAGCAGGTAATGCTTGCTCAGAGATCATCCAACATGTATGTTTAAAATGTATAAGAAGGAAGGGAGGTAAGTTTAAGCTATGGCAGTAATCAATTCAAGGGCTAAACGTATCGAAGATTTCAGGATAGTTGTGGATGACGGAAGAACACATAGCGTTTGTCTCGATTTGCCTCGGGAGATAGGCACGGACATGGGTCCAACCGCTCTCGAACTAGCAGTTATGGGTTTCTCGGGATGCGTAGCAACAATATTCCTTCTTATGGTCAAGAAAATGCGAGTTTCTATAAGCGACTTAGATGTCAAGATTAAGGCGGAAAAATCCGACGACGCCCGCACAGTGACTAAAGCAGACGTTGAAATTATTGTTAAGACTGGCGAGAGCGAGGAGAAGATGAATAGAGTCTGGGAGAAAACAAGGGAAAACTGCCCCGTTGGCATCCTATTTGAGCAAGCAGGCGTTCAAGTGAATTACAGGCTCAAAATTGTGAAAGGATAGACAACTTTTAATTACAATACCTCAGCTTAGGGTTGGCGTGGATTGAATGTAGAGAGGTGAAAAACATGACTAAGAAGGGTGAAGTATACGTTTGTGAGATATGTGGAAACAAGGTGAAAATCTTAGAATCAGGCGCTGGAACCCTAGTTTGCTGCGGACAAGACATGACCCTAGTACAATGATCCTTTGGGGCACTGTGAGCCACAAATAACGCAGAAAAACTGGTCGAGGAATTTCAAAAAGTGGCAGTGCTGATTCTTCAACACGCTATGAGGTGAAATGTTGAAGCGGTTTTGGAGAAAACACAGAGAGTGAAGGCTTAGGTGTATCTGTAGCTTCTTCAGAACGCTCAAGCAGAAAGGCTGACGCCTTTGAGGCATCCGAGACAAGTTTTGCTGTTTCCTCTAGAAAGTTGGCGAGTTCTATTCCATAAGGAGTCAATTCGTAGGTTTTCGGCTTTTTTCGAGTAAAAACAAGTCGTTTCTTCCTGAGCCTTCGTAGATACTTGTAGGTTCTTCGAAGGTTTATACTAGTTCTCTTGGAGAGGTCGCGGGCGGATATGCCAACTTCTGGAATTGTTTCGTAGACTTTTTTCTCTGTTGGTGAAAACGCCTTCTTCGGCACTTTCTTGGTTTTTAAATAGAAAACGTAGTCCGAGGTTTTGCTCTTTGTTACCAGCCCATTTTCTGTAAGCCTTTTTAGAGACCTCGACAAACTCTTTTGAGTTACTGATGCGACAAGGTCGGCATAAGATTTTGGTCCACCCTCCAACTTCTTCAACACAATTTCTTCATAGCAACGGGAATTAGAGGGCAGCTGATTTTCAAAGTGAAATTTTTTGAATATTTCGAGAAATTTCTGACCGTACAATGTTAATTTATGTCTGTTGCCGTCTTTTTTGACAAGGCTCGCCTTTACTAGCGGCTCAATGTATGCACCGGCGATGGTGTGTTGACTGTGATAGTATCCTTTATTTTTCAAGTATTCTTGTAATCCCCTTGTGCTACGGGGACGTGCAGAAAGTGCCTCCATAACCTTTTGTCGTCTATCATTTTTCACAGCATTGAGTAAATCATGTGCGTGATCGTCTGCGGATAACATTCCATTCATTTGCAGAAATTCATTTTTCGTTCTCCATATTTCGCATCGTTCGATGCAAATCATGGGAGAGATAGGCTCGCAGTATCGACAAATGCTATCTGCTTGTCTGAGAATTTCGACCAATTCTGCACTATTGTTTACTATTTTGGATAGCCATTGTTGGGAGTCTATTTCTAGAATCATCGTAGAGACCTCTCCATGACGATGTCATAAAGAAGCCGTGATGGATCATCGTTTTGGGGTTGTGCTGAAGGAGAGAAAGGAGGAAGGAAGAAAACCATATGTTTTTCCCCAAGGCTTCTCTATGACATACGTCATCTAAAGATGACATACGTCATGCTTAAATACGTTTCGATACCAATCTACAGTCTGTGAGGAAAAGCATGTTACTCCCATGCGAAGTCGCGGTAAAGTCGCTGATTCCAGCCCTACGATCCGCCATAGCAAGAGAACTAATACAGTCGTGTGGACTGAAGCAAAACAATGTGGCAAGTCTCTTAGGTGTCACCCAAACAGCCGTGAGCAAATACACTCGACACATCAGAGGAGTAGTCCTCAAAGTTGAAGACGTAGAAGAGATTCAGCCAACGCTCAAGGAAATAGTTGTCTCATTGGCTAATGGTCGTATGTCGAAGTACGAACTTGTGGCAAAACTCTGCGTAGCCTGCGAGATCGTCAGAAGAAAAGGGTTGATGTGCGAGTTATGTAAGCGCTCAGACCCATCAATTGACACCCGACAATGCCTCATCTGTCATTCAGATATTATTTAAAGTGGAAAATGTTTAATGCGCCCACAACCACTTGGGAAGAAGAGGAAAATGAGAACTATGATGGTTCCAGGTGAAAACAACAGGCATAAGGTTCTCGTGTATGCGATAAGCACATGTGCGTGGTGTAAGCGAGCGAAGAAATTTCTAAAGGATAATAACATTGAATTCGAGTATGTTGATGTCGACTTATGCGCAAACGAAGACCGAGAAAAAATCAGAGATAATATTCTAAACCGTGGAGGAAGCCTCAGCTATCCTACAATAATTGTGGACAATAGAATTTTGATAACTGGTTTTCAAGAAGATAAGATAAAAGAGGCCTTAGAGATTTGACAATGGAAAAAGTGCGACGAAGAGCAGAAAGCGAGGCAAAGAGCCATGGCTACTACCTGAATCCTGATCGTGATTTTCTAAAAAGTCTTCTTGAGGGGATTAAGCAAAACGAAGATCGATACGGCTATCCTTCATGTCCGTGTAGACTTGCTTCTGGAAAGTTTGAGTTTGATAAAGATATAATATGCCCATGCGACTATCGAGAACCAGACCTAGAAGAGTATGGACATTGTTACTGCGCGCTCTATGTTGGAAAGGGTGTGTTCGAAGGCAAAACTACCATAGCCTCAATCCCGGAGCGTAGACCCCTCGAAAAACAAACCAAAGCTTTCACAGTGTCTAGCGAGGCTATCGCTGGAAAACAACCTGAAGCGACTACTATGGCTACCGAAAGACCTTCTGGAACTAAGATGAAGATGTGGTACTGCAAACAGTGTGGCTATGTTTGCTTTCGCGAAGAACCACCCCTTGTGTGTCCTATATGTAAAGCAAAAAGAGAGATGTTTGCTAGAATAGCCATAAGTACAGACATACATGGATAACGCTATTCAGGATAAGAAAGGTTTAATAGCCATCAAAATTTCATCCATCAAAGGCGGAAATTATGGTCAAAATAGTGATTGACTATGCCAAATGCGTTGGAGAAGACATGGATAAAATCTGCGTGGAGATATGTCCTTTTTCAATTTTTTGCAATGAGAAGTCAGCAAAGGTAGAAGTTGTGAATGAGGAAAGATGCATTTTATGTAGAATTTGTCAAGTCAATTGTCCTTGCCAAGCCATAGAGATTTTGACCTAACTCTCTAAAGTTTTCAGTAACTCGCCCTTGCTATTTCTTATCTCAACCATTAGAGTTGAGTTGGTTATTCTTGTGGCGCACTTTATGCATGGGTCATAAGCCCGTATTACCATCTCTATTCTGTTCAAGAGTCCGGGCTTGATTTCACCTTGATGTATGAATTCCGTTGCGGCATCCTTCACGTTGAGGTTTATAGCCGCGTTGTTCACTTGGGTCGGTATAATCAGCTTCATGCTTTTCAACTGTCCGTTTCTGGTTAAGGTGTACTCGTGGGCAAGTGTTCCTCTCGGAGCCTCAACAACTCCGATGCCTCTGCCTCCTTTAGGCTTAACTTTAACCCTTGTGTCTGTGCGTGTTAAGCTCTCGTCCTCTAAAAGTTCTTTCGCTCTCTCGCATGCGTACATTAGGTCTATGAGGCGGGCGTAGTCGAAAAGCAGAGTAGCGTGTGCTGGGCTTCCGAATTTTCTCTTAAACTCCCTCAACTCCTGATTAGCAAGTTCAGCTGTCGTCCGCTTGTTCACGTTCATTCTCGCTGTCGGACCGACTTGAACTATCCCCTTCGGCCAACCCAACGCTTTCAGGTAGGCAAATTTTGCGTAGGTCCATTCGTAGGTTTTTTCTTCAAGATGATCCATATAATCTTGCGCAGTAAATTCTGATAGGGTTTCGCCCTCGGGGTTTATGATGTGGATTTTGCCGTCGTGGAATTCTAGTGCGTCGTCTTTGGTTAACGCCATGTAATAGGTTTTGTAGTCTCCGGCTTTCTTGAATCCCTCCCAGTTTTTGTCGAAGAGCTCCTTTCCGAGAGCAAGGGCCTCCCTGGTGATTGCGCAGGCGTTTTCTGATTCCTTGAGCAGTTCTTCCCGTTCCCTTTCTTTGAGTGGGTTGATTAAGCCACCGGGTATCGTGGAAATGATGTGGACTTCGCGTTTACCGATAATGTCTAAGATGTGGGCTCCGAAGCTTCTCAACGCTATGGCTTTTTTGCCTATGTCTGGTTTCTCTTGCATGATCTGGAAGATGTTTCTTTTTGAGGGGTCTTCTTCTGGAGGAAACCAGAAGTCGGGTAGTGTTAAGAAAAAGAAGACTAGAGAGTGATTGTTGATTATTTGTCCCATGAGTAAGAGTTCTCGGAGTTTTTTGGCGGTTTCTGTTATCTCTGTTCTGTATATGCTTTCTATGGTTTTTGCAGAGGCGATTACGTGGGCGGTTGAGCATACACCACATATTCTTGAGATTATGAAGGGGAGCCTGTCTGCTTCCATTCCTCTTAGGAAGTAGTCGAAGCCTCGGATTTCTGTGGCATAAAAATGAGCGTCTGAGACGTTTCCGAACTCGTCAAGAAAGATTGTGACTTTTCCGTGTCCCTCAATTCTTGTGGTTGGCGAGATGGTTATCTCTTTCTTATTGGTCAAATGACTCTCTCCCTCGCCTTGAAGCGTTCAAACCTTGAGAAGATGAAGGTGTGGAATATGAAGGGGTTGCGGTAGAGCTCCTTCTTCACCTTTTCCTCTGGAATGCTGGTTCTCTTTGATATCACTTTGACGAGGAAGGCGTAGATGTCTCTTGATCTGTACATCAGTGAGTCGGAGGGTCCTCTGCATCCGAAGCACGTGAAGCCCGCTCTTGGGCATGGTGCTCCGCAACCCTCCCGTGTGAGGGAGCCCAAACAAACGAATCCTTGGCTTACTAGGCATGTTTCTGGGTCTGCTTCTTTCTCGTATATTCCGTGGAGGCGGTCGAGTTTTGCTGGGATTATTTTTCTGTGGCATTCTGTGCAGACTACGCTTTGGTGGCGGATGGGTGTTTTTCCGCTTACTATGCTTTTTAGTGTGTGGACTATGAGGAGGGGCATGGGTGGGCATCCTGGGATGTAGTAGTCGATGTCGACGAAGTTGCATATCGGGTACATCAGGTCTTTCAGTTCTGGGAGCCTGCTTGTGTGGAGGAGACCGTATTTTTTCTCTAAGAGTTTTTTGATGGAGGGTATGTTGCCTAGGCTGGTGATTCCGCCGTGGGTTGCGCACATTCCTAGGGCGACGATGATTCGGGATTTGGCTCTGATCTCTCTGATGAGTTCTTCGTCGTTTTCTGTTCTGACTCCGCCCTCAACTATTGTTAGGTCTACTGTTGGGATTTCCTTTAAGTCGATGAATGTGGGGGAGTAGACTATTTCGAAGTCTCCTGAGAGAATTTCTAGCAGGGCGTCGCCTGCGTTTAGAAGGGAGGATATGCATCCAGCACAGCACGTTAGAGAGATTATGTTGACTTTCACGAGTTTGCCCCTCTCAACTCTTTAGTAACGTCGTGGTTTGTTTATGAATTATGTGGAGTTTTTGTGTGTGGGAAGTTTTTTGGTTTTTGAGAGTTTGAATTGGTTGTTTGTTTCTTGGGTTTTGTTTTTGGTTTTGTTGTTGTTTTGGGTTTTGTTTGGTTTGGGTTTTGGGTGATTTAACAGTGACTTAATGGTGGCTTATTGGGTGTTTTTAAGCAGAGGAAGTCGAGACCCGTAAGGAGGCATGGCAACATACCACTATAGTTAGGGTCTTAGCTCAAGTGGTCGCAATCAGATTAGAAGATAGGGTCTAGCAAAAATGGTCTTGAGGAATAAGTTGAAAAAGACAGGGCGCACAGTTTTCAGGGTGAACGAGTGCTTCTTAAAGCGTAAGGGAGCGTCGCAGGTGAATCTAAAAAAGTTGAAGCCTGAAGAAAAAGTGAATTTGTCGATAAACATGACCGACGTGTGTGTGCAGATTTGTGCTGATGGCATCAGGGACCAGAACAGGAATATTACAGAGGCTCAGCTGAGGGAAGAGGTTAGAAGGAGAATTATGTATCAGAAGCGTCGTCATTATGAGGTCTAGCCACTGAACAAGTAAGCTTAAATTCTACGACTTTCGACAGTTGAGTAGATAATCTGTAAGTGCAAGTAAGTACAATATACTTATAAAGGACGATGTTACATTGTTTAAGTTGAGAGGTAAACAGGTCTTGGTAAATAGGCACGCGTTCGATGGAATGAATGCTGAGAACCCACATATAAAAATAGAACACTTAGAAGAGACTCTCCAAAACCCTGATCGAGTTGATGGAGAGCAATATATTAAATGGATAGGGAATAGAACAATAATTGCTTATGTAACTGAGTACTCAGACTACATAGAAGTTCGTGGCGTGTCTGCGACTCGAAGGAGAATTTGATGCGTGCGCATGAGGTGAGAAGAGTGGAGAAAGCAAATCCTAGATGCCATAGTTGCGAGGTAGATATGAAACCGGATATTCTGTTCACGCATTTTCCTAAAGGGGAACTGCCAACTAGAGGGTATAAATGCTCTCAATGTGGTTATGAACTGATTCCTCTGGAAGAGGCTAAGAGAGTGCAGCAAGAGGCAGAAAGCTTAGGGCTGTTTGGATCTGCAAACCACGTGACGAGAAAGATCACAAAATGTGGAAATAATTTGGCGATTTACTTACCAAAGGAAATAGAGAGAACTCTGGGGTTGAAGCAAGGAAGAAAAGTGAAGTTATGGCTTGAAAATGATGAGATATGCATAAAGCCTACGTGAATCTAACTACGTTATCATATCTTGATAAGCGTGGGCGCATTATTGGGATAGAGGTTCTTGATGCGTCGAAGAATTTGGGGAAGGAACTTGTGAACAAGATACTCAACACAGAGAAATTGGCTGTAACAGCTTAACTTGAATAAGACGTTTATATGCGTTGAGCGTGGTTCTCTAGTTCTAAGGTTTCGATTTTTTCTTGCTTGAAGTCAAGGCTTCAGCTATCCTTTCGGGAAGTGTATCTAGCCTTTCGTTCATTCCTGTCAGTTTCTTGTCCATTCTCTTGGCATAGTCTCCGAAAACGCCAAATCTTTGGGCTACGGTGCCGAACTTCTCGTCTATCCCTTTCAGGGCAGATGCAACTGTTTGAATGGCACTGCTTACAAATGCTGGGAGCTTGACAACTTCTTCTCTGCCTTTGGTTAGCTGTTCGAGGGTTAGGAATTGAAAGTATCTGTCTATGGACGGAATCGGGATCTTGCCATCATATGGTTCCTTTTTAACGTCTTCAACCACTGCACCTTCTGGTCTTTCGGTTTTAACGACTTCGTAGAATTTGTTGACCTTATCTTCCTCATCGGTTAAGAGTAGTTCAACCGTGTTTTTGTCAAGGTTTCTGGCATAAATTCTTTCAATGCCGTTTTCTAAGGCTTTTTCTAGGAGAAATATTCTGTAGCCGACTTGTTGAACTGTCTTTCCTTCAATTAGGATTCTCGCTGAAGCCACTGGTCAATTCCTCATTCTGCATGTGTGGGTTCTTAAGATGTGTGATTCAATTGAATATTGTACTTGCTCAGATAAATCTTGTGGGCATCATCGGGATGTGGGACTCTGTCCCCCTTATAAATAGGGGTTTAAATAAGCATGGAGTTTTTAGCCTGTTATCATTGGTTCTTTTGCGAGCAATTTATAGAGTGAGTCGAGGCTTAGTTCGAGACCCAAAGCTTTGCATATTTCTTGATCGATTTCTCTCCTAACGACTGGATTTGCGAATTCTTCAGGCAACGCTTTCAATGGGGATTCGCAGATTTTTCTACCATGAAACTCTTTATCATACAAACTTAACAGACTGGCTTTAGCCTTGCGACCTATTCTGTCAACATCGAGCACAGGCATCTCCCAGAGATGTTCTTTCTTGAACTTCACCCACGGACCACGCGTTACTTCTGCTATCGAAAGCAACAACAGCAGACCGAATGTTGAATTCAACCATGTTGCCCAGATTCTCGCTTTCTCATCCTCAACTTTGACTGGCCACCATACGTTTGATAAAACATCTTCACTGAAGTGTGTTGCCAAGACTGTGTAGGTACTTAACCAAGCCCTTTCAACTATTAACAGTTTGCCACTCTTACCCCACAAGTTGCGGGCTTGCTTTGCATCCTTTGGCTCTAAATACGCATTCGGAGCCTGCGAAATTGTCTTAGTTATGCTGGAATCATAGCCCCAAAATGTTCTATAGATTGAACCAACTGATATTTCACTAACCTTGAAAGTTGAATGAATTTGGCGTACATCGGGTCCTATTTCCACATCCGTTTTAGACAGAGTGCTAAGACGCGCACTGCCTATTATGCCTTGGTCGGGAAGATAGACTATCCCTTTTCTGAGGAACAGCATGACTCTATTAAGTTCCATCTGTGAGAAAATGTTATGGACGCCAAAATTGTTCTCGATCAGCTTGGCAGAATATACCTCGCCAATTTTCTTCCCATGCAGCTTCAAATGATACGGTGAAGCATTAGAATTCTCTATATCATAGAGTTTTGCACTGTCGTAAAGTTCCTTAAGCTGCGTTCCTAAATAAATCGCTTCCAGCTCATTAGACGGTTTTTTCCACAAGTTGACGAAAAATGTGTATCGTGACCTGTCTCTTTTTTCCGTTTTCTTTCTCGCCACTAAAAGGACTTCGCTCAGATCAGTGTTCTCGCTAAAATTCCATTGATTATTAGTCTCATAACTGGTGACAATGTATTCAACATGATAATCGTCAAGAAGCTTCTCCCTGACTTTTTGCCAAGAAACTCCAGACAGAACAGCCCGTGGCAAGACAAGCCCCATTCTCCCATTTTTAACAAGGTACTTATCAGCTAAAAAGACAAATACAGCTCCAAGCCCTGCTTGCCCTATACCAGTGAGGTTTTTCTCTTTCAACAATTGGCTAAGAGTTTTCTGAAGTTCTTTTCTCTCTTCTTTTGGCAAAGAACCAAAAAGAAGATTACCGCCAACACTTCGGGTGAACGGCGGGTTCATTATACAAATATGAAAGTCTGGAACCGTGACTACTTTAGGTTCATGTTTCGCAACTCCTATGCTTTCTCCTTCTACTTTTATTCCTCCAGTTAGGAGTATGTCTTGACCGAGATTTGGTGAGGAAAGAAGATTCACACTTCCTAGATACTTGCCTTCACCAAGGCGCAAGGCAAAAAGTTTCGATGCTTTCACTGGAATAGGGTTATGCAGAGAGAGCACTGTAGCTGCCAAATGAACTGCGTGATGTAAAACGTCAAAACCCCAAATCCCTTCCTCCACAAGATACCTATGCAGTTCATCTATCCAAACACGCTCACTATCAATTCTATGCCTAGCATCAATTTCCTTGTAAATAGCTGACAAAAGAGTCCCTGAACCACACGCAAAATCTACAATTTTAACAGGTTCCTTACCATATGTAGGTGGAATGGTGTCGGCAGCTAAGTCAGAGGGCAAGTTTATCAGTAGTCTAGCCAGAAGCCTTGCAGCAGGTATTGATGTGTAATATGTAGCATGATATTTCACCAAGTTCCCCAAGAGAAGCCTATGATAAATCCTCCCAAACAAGTCATGCTTCAACAATACCTTTGAGGAAGCTATATCATAAGCCAAATTAGCAAGAGTTCTAAGCTGCCTATCTACGACAGGACTAGCGGGAATGTTTCTTAAAGTGTTCAGTGTGATATCAAGAACTGGCTCATAATCTATGTTATTAATTATGTACTGCCAAGAATTCTCAAGCTCTTTCTTCAAGTTTGCGGACGCTATCAACGTTGAAAGCGTAGGCACCTCCTTATGAGAAGCAGCAATTACTTCATGAAAAACCATGGCATCAATAAGCAACAATCCAGCGGTCGAAATCAGCTTCTGAGTATCCTCTTTACTCGCCATCGTTTCCTCCGCCTTTATCTTCAAGCTCTAACACACTTTTTAACCGCTCTATGTTAATGGTGGTCGATAGCTTAACAGCAAAATCTCCCAAAACTTCATTCATTTTCTTTATTACTGGGTCAATTATGTCCACGCTAACAACTCGGCTGTAAGCACTCATTAGATAAGTGAGAAGATCATCAAACCCAACATCCTTATACTGCTCAGGCTTTGAGGCAACCCCCGTCCATTTATCTAAGCCCGCCCGGTCAATATAAGACAAGAAACCAACGTTAAAGCTACCCTTCAAAAGCGCCTCCTTTATGTCTGCCTGATTAGGCAAAAGCTTCCTTATCTTAAGATCAGAATATTCAACCATAACGCAAAGATCACAGACATTGTTATCCAGCCTCTCTTGGCAGTCGGCAACAAGAGTACCCCACATGCCAGGTTTCTTTCCCTCAATGATTATACGCACACCATTAAGCTCAACCAGAACATCTGGTTCAGGTCTTGCGCCTTTTTTCCTCAGTATAACTTCGCCCAACGCCTTGAGACCTCTCTCCGCTAAGAGTTCAGCAAGTGTCACGTTCAGGTTTTCTTCTCTTACGCTCATTAGAAGCCCCTACTGCTTATACTTAGAAAGCATCAGTTCTACTTATAGCAGTTTTCTCATTTGTCGAACAATCCTATTCAATCTGAAAATCACGAAGACTAAAAGAACTGACTAGCAATAAAAAAAGAATCTTGCTTTGGACCAAGTATTCGACATACATTTCTATTGTAAACAAGTATAGAAAAGGAAAATGGGATGTTGGATTATTATTCAAATGGTTATTTTCTCTTTTTCTCCAGCAGATTCTCGAAGGCTTCCTCGTGCTGTATCTCTTCCGACAATATATGCTGTATCAGGTGGAAGGTTCTCGTGTCCGTGTCATAGCAATGCGCCAGCTTCTTAATCAGCTTATTGTAAACGTCGATCGCGCATCCCTCTGCCTCAGCCACTGCAGTGAGCACACCCTCAAGATCCCTCTCATTCTTTGGAAACACGACCTTCTTGCAGTTCGCTATCTTCTGCAAATCCTCGAAATCTCTTTCTGGCTCTCCGCCCAACTCAAGGATTCTGTCAGCAAGTTCCGACAAGTGTTCAAACTCTTCCTTTGCGATTCTGTCCAGCTCACCGGCTATCGTTGGGTAGTCTGGTCCCTCAACGAAGTCTGCTGCCCACGAGTAGTAAAAGAAGGCTATCCACTCGTCAGCGTAAGCACTGTTCAGGTTTTTCAGTAACTCGTTGATGTCAACCTTTACTATTTCTCTTCCCTTTTTTCCCATAACAAACACCTCCCTTTAGTTCAGTTAGTATGAATAAAAAACTTTCGAGCCCCACAACTTCTGCGCTGAAGGAGCAGTTGAACATCTTTATTTGAGCCTCTTGTTTACTTCATCCCAGTTAACGATGTTCCAGAACGCATCGACAAACTTGGCTCTCTCGTTCTTGTAATCCAGATAGTACGTGTGTTCCCAAACATCGAGAACCATCAGAATCCTGAACATAGGGTAAACGTTGGTGTTGTGCTTCTCTATCTGCATTATTATCGGTCTGTTAGTTTGCTTGCAGAAAGACAGTGCCGCCCATCCAGAGCCTTCCACACTAACAGCCGCCTGAGAGAACTCTTTCTTAAATCTCTCAAAACTCTCAAACTCCTTCTCGATCGAGTCATCCAAAACTCCGCCCGGCTTTCCACCGCCTTTACCAGCTGGCGCCAAATTAGTCCAGAACAAAGAGTGCAGTATGTGACCTCCTATGTTGAAGGAGAGTTCCTTTAAAGTGGATTTAACGTCAAGATCTGTGCCATCTTTTCTTGCTTTTTCGAGTTTCTGAAGTATCGAGTTTGCTCCGTTGACGTATCCCTGATGATGTTTCTGGTGGTGTATCCTCAACTGCTCTTCAGAAATGTGCGGCTCCAAGTCTCGGTATCCGTAAGGCAGTTCTGGCAAGACGTAAAACTTGCTCTTTTCCATTATTTATCCCTCAAATTGCTGGTTATAGACTGTCTTGCATTTTAACGCTTTTGATGCCTCTATTCTTCTTCAACGGTTATGGCTTCAGTAGGACACGAAGTCACACAAGCCATGCAGAGGATGCAGTCGTCAGGTCTGACAGGCACCGATTTCTTTGTGTCGGGATACTTGGGCAAGTCTTGGAGTTCGAAGACGCTTACAGGGCAAACCTCCACGCACACTCCGTCTCCGTTGCATTTAGTCCAATCAACCTTAACCTTTGGCATTTTTATCCAACCTCAAATTGTTCCTCAATCAAGACGTAAGAGATTTTAATACTTTACGTCTCCACTAAACTTATAACAGTGTTATAAAACATCTTTATATTCACAGTTTAAAGAAAATCAAAACAGAAGTGACAAACCATGTCTAAAAAAGGAAAGAAGAAGTTGGCGATGATAGTCCACAGCGGCACCTTAGACCGCCTCTACTGCGCCTTTATACTCGGTTCCACCGCAACAGCCATGGACACAGAAGTTCACCTCTACTTCACCTTCTGGGGACTCAACGTGCTCGTTAAAGGAGGCATAGAAAAAGCTGGACTACCAGCCACCTACAAACACTTCGAAGGACAACTGAAAAAGAAGTTGGAAGCAATGAAGTATCCTACACTTTATGAGTTGCTCAAGAGAATGAAAGCAACTGGGTTGCTAAAAATCTACGCCTGCAGTCCCACAATGGCGATGTTCGACGTAAAGAAGGAAGACCTGATTCCAGAGGTAGACGAAATCGCAGGTGCAGCAGCTTTCCTTGAGGCTGCCTCAGACGCAGACATAACCCTCCTCGTTTAGCCTCTCCTTTATCGATATAAAAGAAAGGAAACCACCTTCTCTTTTTTCTGAAGCAACGTTTACTTTGTTACTTTTACCTCGATCTCCTTCCAGTCCTTTTTTATGCCTCTTAGAGACGTCACTGCCCCCACAAGAGTTCCACCCAACATCTTTACAACAAACTCGTTCAGATTGATCTCCTCTCCGTCAACGAGAAGCCTCACATTCACGGACATCACCTCAAAATATGGTGTTGTTAGAGGGGTAAAGGCTTTTTGTAACTATTAGACTATAAGGGTCGCATAAAGCATAAATATGACATAAGTCATATTCTATCTTTCGGACCACACACCCGAATAACGGGCTATCCAACTGATACGTAAATCGAGGGTCAGACATGCCGAGGTTGCCCAAACTGCTTATACTCTACTACAGCCAAACGGGGAACACTGAGAAGATGGCTAAAGCAGTTGAGGAAGGAGCAAAATCCGTAACAGGAGTAAATGTGGAACTGAAGTATTTTGCTAGACCAGAAGAGTTGGCAGAAGCGGATGGCATAATCCTTGGAATGCCCACTTATCACCACGACATGAGCATGGACATGAAGAAACTCTTGGAAGAGTTGGCGGTCAAGAGAATCGATCTAAAAGGTAAGGCGGGGGCATCCTTTGGTTCCTATGGCTGGAGTGGAGAGGCTCCTCGCATGTTGTTAGAGGTTATGAAAAACAAGTTTGAGATGAAAACTATAGAGCCTCCTCTGCTGATAAAATACTCTCCAGACGAGAAAGGCTTGGAAGAATGCCGAAAACTGGGAAAAACCGTTGCTGAAAGGATTGTTGGAGTTCCATGACCGAAGTAGCCATTGTGAGGGGAACAACTCCTCAAGACATGACCGTTAAAGCCCTACAGATGGTAAAAGCAGATGAGGTTCTCTCTAGGCAAAAGTCCATCTTGATAAAGCCAAACTACATAAACGCAAGCCACCCATCAACAGGAATCACAACCGACAGCAGAGTCATCGAAGGCGCAGTCAAATTCCTGAGACAACACAACCTCAAAGAAGTCATTATCGGTGAGGGAAGTGGATTCGCAGACACCCTCGAAGCCTTCAGAGTGGCTGGCGTCGACACTGTTGCAGAAAGATGGCAAGCAAAAATGGTTGACCTCAACAAAGACGAATTCATCGAGTTCGTTCCCAAAAATCCCCTAGCCCTGAAGAGGGTGAAGATAGCTAAAACCGCCCTGGAAAGCACGATCATCAGCGTTCCAAAACTCAAGCCTCATAGACTAGCTGGTGTGACCTTGAGTTTAAAAAACATGATGGGAGCAGTGAAAGCGAAGGGAACAATACACAACCATTTGAGCCAAAAAATCGTCGATTTAGTTTCGATCATAAAACCAAGCGTGGCAGTCATAGATGGGATAATCGCAGGTGAAGGACATGAGACGAGTGGAAACCCTGTGGAAATGAACCTAGTTATCGCGGGAACAGACCCAGTTGCAGTAGACGCCGTTGGCGCGGCTGTGATGGGCATATCTCCCGAAAGTGTGAAACACCTACACTTAGCGGAGGAGATTGGGCTTGGAACGTGCCGTCTAGAACAGATAGAGGTACTGGGCGAACCCATAGAGAAAGTTAGAAGGAAGTTTAGAACATCCGTCTTAACCAAATTCCTTGTCCATCTGGGCTAAGCATGTAGTTTAAACCTTACGTGTTTACTTCAGATACTCTGGTTTCGCATAGCGGTCAACCTTTTTTGATGAAACTAGCGAGTATGCGCACAAGAAAACACCCGAAATAATTATTACGAGCGCCCCAACGATAAACGCAATCGATTGATTGGGTTTAGTTACACGTATGTATGCCTGGATGTGATACCGATAATCGATGTTTATTGCCTGATTTCCATGGTTGTCAAAGGCGATAATTCCGTATCTTACCCAAGTGCAGTCTTCATATCCAGGGATTGTTGTTTGATAGGTGTTTGCGGTGATTTTAGTCATTGTCAGAGACGTCCAAGTTGTTCCGTTATTGATGCTATACCGTAAAGTCACGTTCTTCACTCCCGTCCCGAGGTCTGTGACGTTAACCGTTACTGTTACATTTTGAAACGCCAGAACGTTTTCAGGCGGCTCCTGTAATGGAGCGTCTACTTCAGGTGGAACGTTGTCGACGAAGTAAGGTACGAGTGTGTGATTCCTGTTCATAACCATGGTTATGGGATTTTCGACTCTTTTTTCACTGTCAAGCAACCAATAATCAAATGAGAAGCCAGGATCAGGAAGAGCAGTCACGTTTAATGTAGCGCCAGCAACGCGGCTACTGGTTCCCGCAGGAGGTTCTGTTGTTCCTGATGGTCGTTCAACAGCGTGAATCGATAGATAGTAGAGTATGGGGTTAAAAATGGCCCGCAATGAACAGTTACTGTGTATAAGAATTTCGATTGGATTGTCAGATCCAACATTTGTTCCGTTGAGTTGCCAGTAAGCGAATTCGTAACCTGTGTAGGGAATTGAAGTAATCGAAACTGCTGTTCCGTTAGCATGGGTATACTTTCCCGGTGATGGGGCGGTTGTCCCGCCCTCTGTAACGGTGATGGTTAATTCATATGTTATAAGTGTGAAAACGGCGTGTAGGGTGTGATTCTTGTCCATTTGAACGGTTATTGGATTCTCTTTTCTTTTTTCTCCATCCAGTAGCCAATGATCAAACGAGTAATTCAAACTTGGAATAGCCGTTACAATGACTGAGGACCCCACAGTATAGTTACGAGTTCCTGGAGTGGGGTTTGTGTTTCCTCCAGCTGTGGATGTAATTGTGAGCGTATATTTGCGTAGAGCAAAAACTGCTAACACCGTGTGATTTGCATCCATAATAATGTCGATGGGGTTCTTTGAGCCTATGTTACTGCCGTCACGTTCCCAGTGATCGAAAACATAATTTGTGTCTGGTATGGCTGTTACAGAAACTACTGTGCCGTTCACGTGGGTGTAGTTGCCTGGTTTGGGATTAGTGGTTCCACCAGCAGTGGTTGTTATTGTTAGATTGTGTGTGAGCGGTTTGAAGATCGCTTGCAGCGTGTGATTTGAGTTCATCAGAACTTTAATCGGGTTAGTAATGCCTGCATTCTCTCCATCAAGCTTCCAACGATCAAAGAGGTTGTTGGTATCTGGAATCGCTAAGACTTCAGCTTGAGTTCCATTCGAGTAGCTATATTTGCCAGGCAGTGGCTTTGTGGTGCCTCCCGAAGTTGTAGTTATCGTGAGCGTATACTTGCACACACGCAACTCATAGTATCCGTCTTCCTTGGTCACGTTGGGTATGATGCTACCTTTTGTGTCAAGCAGATAGGTAAGTGGATTGTTGATGCTCAGAGTGCAGGACAATTTCTCGTCTTTGGAGGGAATCGCCCTCACGATGAATTCCAATATGCACAGTTTTCCGCTGCCGCTGAAAGGAGTCTGATCTGGTGGAAGAGGAATCAGAATCGCCCCAACTTGGATTGAGCCGTTGCCAAGACCCACATGATTATACGCGCAGTCTGGCGGGATGGGAGCGGCAAACGTTTTGTTTCCATAGAACACGTACTCGTGATCCCATACGGGTTCGAACCATCGAGTTACGTTTATGATGCTGTCGTTGTAATACATTTTCACCTGCCAAGCGACAAGGTCTGCGACTTTGTCCACCCTCAACGTTACATTGAATTTGTAGCCGATTGAGACGGTGCCTGAATCGAATATGTAATCCGGCGGGTCTAAATACATCCTTGTTTCAGATGTAGAACACTCGATAACTATTGACATCAGACTGAATACTACTATTGCAAGAAAAGCAAGTCCAAAGACTACATGTATTCTCAAATCTTGATTCTCTCTTTCTCCTCAACTATGATTTTGAAAGGCATAGGCGATTCTTAAAGGTTTATGAAATTAGCTTCTATAAGCATGCAACCATAAGGGTTGATGAATAAATGCTTTAATATGTATCGACATAGGAAAGGAATTCTACAGTTCTAGGCTTCTCTTCAGCATATTAGTGCTCCGGCCGGGATTTGAACCCGGGTCTGTGGCTCGAGAGGCCACCATACTTAACCGGACTATACTACCGGAGCATCCAACCGAGTCTTCGTTCTATTTTGGATTTAAATATTGTTTCTGTATTTCCATCGCTTTCCTTTTGGAAGCTGAAAGAACGTGTTGAAAGATTCTTTATGGTCTCTTCTTGACTTTAAAGAAACGAAAAAAAGAAAAAGGGTGAAGTGGTTTGCTAGTATTCCTCTTCGCCTTCAGGCATTTCGCCAGGAGGTCCCTTCTCCTCCTTTGGCTTTGTGGCAGCGATCACGTCGTCGATTCTTAGGATCATGGAAGCGGCTTCGGTTGCCGACTTGACCGCCTGCTCTTTAACACGCAGGGGTTCGATCACTCCGTTCTTTTGCATGTCGATGATTTTGCCGGTGAAAACATCGACACCCATCAGATAGCCGTCCTTCTTCTCGTGGGCTGATCTCAGTCCAACCAGTATATCTATGGGTTCCAGACCAGCGTTCTCAGCCAATGTCTTCGGAACGATTTCGATGGAGTCTGCGAAGGCTTCAATGGCTAGTTGCTCTCTTCCTCCGATCTTGGTGGCGTATTCCCGGAGCTCCCTAGCTATCTCGGATTCCACGGCTCCTCCACCAGCGACTATTTTGTTGTATTCCACTACGTCGGCGACCACGGACAACGCGTCGTTCATGGCTCTCTCTGCCTCGTCAACCATTCTTTCGAGACCTGCGCGGATCAGAATGGCTACGGAGCGTGGGTGTTTGCACTCTTCAACGAAGATCATTTTGTCTTCGCCGACTTTTCGCTCTTCCACGAGTCCTGCGTTTCCTAGGTCTTGGGGTTTCAAATCGTCAAGGTTTGTTATCATTCTTCCATCAGTAGCTCTGCTCAGTTTTTCCATGTCGGATTGCTTGACCCTTCTCCCAGCCATTATTCCGTTTTTGGCTAGGAAGTGTTGGGCTACGTCGTCGATGCCTTTTTGGCAGAGTACTACGTTGGCGCCTGAAGTCTTGATTTTCTCGACCATGTCCTCCAGCATGCGGGTTTCTTTGTCTAGGAACGCTTTCATTTGAGTGGGATCGCGTATTCTGATTTCTGCGTTGAACTCTGTCTTTTCGACTTCTAGTGGGCAGTCGAGTAGGGCTATTTTTGCTTTTTCGATTCGTTTTGGCATTTCTGCGTGTATGACTTCTTTGTCGATTATTACGCCGTTTACGAGTTGGGTGTCGTGGAGGCTTTTTCCCTCTTTTTTGAGGATTTGGATGTTGTCGATGTCTGCTACTTTTTTGTCTCCTCTCTGTTCTATGATTTGTTTGACGGCGTCGATGGCGATTTCTGCGAAGTGTTCTCTTGCGGGTCCGACTGCTTTGCTAGCCATTGAGGTTACAGCGACTTTTTTTAGGGTGGCTCGGTCCTCAAGTTTGACGGGGGTTCCTATATTTTCGAGGACTTCTATGGCTTTTTGGGATGCTTTTCTGTAGCCGCTTACAACGACTGTTGGGTGGATGTTTTGGTCTAGTAGTTCTTCAGCTTGTTTTAGTAACTCGCCGGCCAAGACTACTGCGGTTGTGGTTCCGTCGCCGACCATGTCGTCTTGTGTTTTGGCGACTTCGACCATCATTTTGGCGGCTGGGTGTTCGACTTCGATTTCGTCGAGGATTGCTGCCCCGTCGTTTGTTATGGTTATGTCGCCGAGGCTGTCGACGAGCATTTTGTCCATTCCACGGGGACCTAACGTGGTTCTTAGTACTTCGGCGATTACGCGTGCTGCCATGACGTTGTTTCTTTGGGCTTCTCTGCCTCTTCTGCGGGCTGTTCCTTCTTTTAGGATGATAACGGGTTGTCCTGCTTGTGTGGTTAAATACGCCATTTATAATCCTCCTTTTCATCGAAAACAGTTTGACTATCTACAGCAACAATTTCCACACTAATATAAATTTTCTCCTAGTTTTCAATGCTCAACCCTGATTTTATCATTTCCGCTTTTTTAGGAAGACCAAGCCTCTTTTTGGCATACGTATTCGAAACCGGCTTCAAGCAAGAAAAACACTGCCCTGTACATAAGAGTCTTAGCTCTTGGACGGCATTCGTGCGTTACTGAAAGAAGCGAGACTTATCTCGATGAGCGTAAAGTTAATGCGAATGCATATGTGGCTGTCATAGAGGCCCAGAAGAGTGACCAAATATGTTGAAGAAATGCCCAAAATGTGGCAAGGACGTTAAGGATGAAGAAGCTATATACTGTCCTTACTGCACTGAACCACTGGGAAGAGACATTCTGAGCAAAAGGCGAAAAGCTACTCTTGCGTTAGGTATGGTCTTCGTTTTCATTGGCACAGTCATAGTAGTCTTAATCAGAGAACCAAAGATCGACCCAAACCGGATGCCTTTCCCTGCAGCTCAAGCTGACCTGTTCTATGCAGGCATTTTGAATATAGTTGTAGGCATAGCTTTTGTTATATATGGTCTTCTTCTTACGCGCAAAACTTGAAAAGGGTTTGCAGAAGTTTTCTGTCTATTGAATCTATCCATATACAGAAGCGTCAACTAAAATCATTAAAAATTGAGGAGACGACAAAAAGAGAAAATTGTGCCGTGGGATCATCACATAGCGATGAAATATAAATTTTATCTTCCTTCCTCGCTCAGTCCAACATCTTCCATCTGTAGTCTTATGTAATCCTCGTTTTTCTAATTACTCCTGATGTTTGTGAAACAGGTCTATTTCATTTTTATCTAGAATGTCATCTGTTCTCTTTGGACAATCCTTTGAAGTCCTTTTTCGTAATTTTTCCAAGATTTTTCATAGTCTCACTGCATAGGGCTACAATGCCAATTGTTAGAGGCATTGTTTCCACCATATTTTTCCTTCTTAGTCAGCAGCCAGATACACGACTTAGAAATGCAGAATTCCATCCTAAGACATCTGCATAAAAAGAAGGTGAAGGGTAACATTATTTAGATCTTCTGAATTCTATAGGCGTCTCCCAAAATTGATAGCCACTATGCAAATATCTATCATGTTGATCTTGTTATCAGGCTTAAGGTCTGCCATTGGATTCCAATCTGGATCACCTGGTTCGGATCCGAAAGCCCTTGCCACGAGATATATATCGCGCATATTAACCCTGTGATCGCCATTTATATCACCAGATGACGCAATGAATTGATATTGACCGTCAACCGTATCATGGGCAATTGGTGTAGCATCTGCAGTTTTCAGTTCTGTCATCAACAGATGTAGATCACAACTGGCGTTGAACGACAGCTGACGCGTCGTGAAATCCACCCTCCCAAGTAGTCCAGAACCGCCTACGGAGACAGACGAATCCGCTATCACGCCAACCTTACCTAACGAGCCTGTCACTTGCTTGCAGGTTGCATGGCACCGATATGGAAATATATCACCAACTTCAGGAACTGCAGCATCTAGAAGCGTTGCATTATAGGTTAGGTAAAAGGTATAGTGGGCCAGGTTGGTAACATTAAACACCTTCACTTTGACTTCAAAATCGATGCCTCCAGTAGTGGCAACAAACTTTGATGGCGACACCTTAATCACAGGCTTTGACGAGTAGCACCAGTACTCGCCGTCGTGGGTCGTGTGATCAATGGTCTCAGCATTCATATCGGCTAGTAGTGTGTCAAGCAATTGTATTTGGGACGAGACACTCTCTGGATAAATAGGGTCATATATCACTTCAAAGGTAAGCCTAGCTAATGACGCATCGCCTGTGAATGACGGGGCTGGAGACAGAGCCACAACAGCAAGCCAATACTGACCTGAAGTTTCATTTATCTCATTGACAGGTACAAAATACTTCTTACCCCAGTCCACTGGTGGCGTCACCTCAGCTCTCACGCAGTCTAGCAGTGTTGTGTTCCACGACAACTTGAACTCATATCCAAAGAGGTCGATGACATCAGATACAGTCACGTTCATGGTGAAGACTTCGCCATATGCTGGAGTCCAACATTCTACTAGCTCGGGCAGAACCCGTAGACTAACTGTCGATTCAGACGATCTGACGATCGATGTTAGGATTCCAGCGATTACAAGAAGCAGTGAAACAATCATCCCTACTATCACTTTTCTCCTCATTTCAATCCCTCCTCTCTTCTAGGTGTATTTAACGCGCCTCATTCGGCGCAGCCTATCGTTATCATAACTAATCAAATTTAAGAATTATGGGAGTGCACGCATGCATTGGTTTCACCAAAAGAAGGATTATGTTGACCCAGAATAGCTCGATATATGACAAGCATAGAGCTCCAAATAAAAGGACCATTAGATAGATACGTTTACGGTACTCCTGTGACCTCTCAACATAAAGATAAAATCTACATTTTATCTTCTACAAATTTATGGCTACGTTAGAAGATTAAAAAAACAGAGAAAGTGGGATAAGTTTACTTGCCGATCACTTTTCTTGCAGCTATCTCAATGTCTTCTGCCTTAACAGTCTTTCTTCCTGCGTGAAGAGCGTAGTCTATGGCTTCCTTTGCGATCTTGACACCAACTTCGTCGAGAACTTTGGCTAACTCTTCCGCAGCCGCTTCACTAACTCTTTCTGCTCCAGCCTTCTTGCAGATTCTGTGCATTGGAGCAACAGCCAAATCTAGGTCTACCACACAACCCCCTCCTTAGCCTCTTTTTCTATTTAAGCCACTATTTAAGATTTTCTTGTCATTTTCTCTGGTTTTCAACTAGGGATAAGATGAAGGAGAAGAAGAACAAAATTATTTTTCTCAGTGTTCCTCCAGAGAGAAGAAGATGGTGATGATGAAAATGGTGAAGAAAAAATAATTTTACCTCTCTCCCCCCTCTCTAGAGAGACTCTCACACACGCACACACGCACACACAAAAACAACAACTCCACAACATCGCAAAACATAAAACGAAATCACCAGCACAAAATAAGACGAAAACAAATGAAGTACATTGACGCCCACATCCACCTCTCCGACCCAGCATACAAAGGAAACGTAGAAAGCCTCATCGAAGACGCAAAACAATCAAACATAATCGCCATAGTATCCAACTCAATGAACCTCGAAACAAGCCGCATAAGCCTCCAACTAGCCCAAAAACACCCCAACCTCGTACACGCCGCCATAGGAATACACCCATGGAACATAAAGAAACTACAACCCAACGAAACAGAAGACACGGTTAACCTAATCCTAAAACACAAGGAAAACAACGGAAAAATCCTGGCAATAGGAGAAGTCGGCTTAGACTTCCAATACGTAAAAACCGACGAACTCCTAAACCTACAAAAGAAAACCTTCGAAGAAATGCTCAGTGCCGCAGAAAAAACATCTCTGCCAGTGATAGTTCACTCTAGAGGAACAGCAGTCGAAATCATGAACATCTTGTCCTCCTACAACATAAAGAAAGCACTCTTCCACTGGTTCAGCAGACCCATAAACCTGCTCTCTCAAATAGTAGGTCATGGTTACTTCATAACAGAAGGCCCTCCATCACTTTATTCAAGCGGAATCAGAGAAATCATTAGACGTATACCCTTGCCAAACCTACTGACAGAAACAGACGGTCCAGTTGAGTTCAGAGGGCCATTCAAGGGTCAAATGACTAAACCTTCCTTCATCCCTCCCGTCGTGAGCGCCATAGCCCAAATAAAAAACAAGAGAGAAAATGAAGTGGCTGAACAGTTGATCAAAAACTTCAATCAACTCTTTGGAACCACTTTAGTCTAACCATCAGACCAAAAGAAATCAAGCGAGCGTAAGCAATAAAAGACACATAAGAGAATGCGGTTTATATTGCAACAAAAAATAAGACCAACGCAAGTTCGCTGGAGACCAGAAAGTTTGGGTAACGTACGACCAGAACAAGTGAAAAGAATAGCCCGAGAACTCCTGCAACTATACGCAGACAAGTTCACGACAAATTTCAACAACAACAAGAAAGCCATCCAATCACTCACAAACATCTCTTCACCAAAGCTAAGAAACAGGGTGGCAGGATACGTAACTCGACTACTAGCCACACAGGTTGCCCAAACTCCTCAATCATCCGAAGAAGAAAAAACAGAATAGTCTTTATATCCAATTTCCTTCATTGCATATTCACAAAGGGCAAGAGGAGGCAACCCAAACACGTCAATGATAAGCGACTACCAAAAAGGATGGGCTTCGCGCTATCTCAGAGAAGCCAAAGCAGAGTTAACAGCCGCCCAAAAGACACCGTACATGGCTTCGAGTCTAATCTTGGAAGCAGTGCGAAAGGCGCAAATAGCCATTTACTACAGCCTTGGAGAACCCGCATTCGTAGAAACTATTGTTCATGAGGCGATGCACAAAAATCGGATTATAGAAGATCCCGTTCTAAGGTGTCTTGTTGAAATTGAACGAACTGTGCAGCAAGTGGCGCAGACCAGTGAATTAGGTCATGAATCTATAATGCAGCAAGTGGAAGAGTTAATCCAGATTGCCTCAGATATAGTTGAACTTTTCGTTGGCAAAGAAACTAACTGATCACTATTCTGTTCCTGCAATTGTTAGTGTTTTTGGGTGCTCTAATTCAAGTCAGAGCTCTTTGATGCCTCTGAAATTCTTTTCGTAGCCTTCTCTATGTTTTCCACAGAGTTAGCAAATGACAATCGTAGATAGCCTTCTCCGTAGCTTCCAAATGCGGTTCCAGACAACACAGCAACTCCAGCCCTGTTCAAGAGAAATTCAGAAAGCTTTCGGCAATCCATTCCTAGACTCTTCACGTTTGGAAAAACGTAGAAAGACCCACGGGGTCTTTTGCATGTGATGCCCTTGATTTTGTTCAGTCCCGAAACTATGACCTCTCTTCTCTTCTTGAATTCATCTACCATCTTTTTCGATTCGTCTTGAGGGCCTCGAAGAGCTTCGATACCGGCCATTTGAGAGAAGGCACATGTGCATGAGTTGGAATTTATCATTAGTTGCGTTACCTTCTGGGCTAAGTCCTTTCGCATAGCAGCATATCCGAGTCGCCAGCCTGTCATAGCGTAAGTTTTCGAGAAACCGTCCATAAGTATGGTTTGTTCTTTCATGCTTGGTATTGAGGCTATGCTTTCGTGTTTGCCTTCGTAGATGATTTTGCAGTAAACTTCGTCTGAAAGGACAAAGAGGTCGTCTCTGTTCTTCACTTGGTCGGCTATCGCTTCTAAGTTGTCTTTGTTTAGCACTCCTCCAGTCGGGTTTTCAGGTGAGTTGAGTATAATCATCTTCGTCTTTTTAGTTATCTTGTTAACGGTATCCTGATTGTCTATTCTGAAGTCTTCTTCTTCTTTCAGTGGCATGGGAACAGGTTTGGCTCCAACAAAGTTTATCATCGACTCATAGATGGGGAAGCCCGGATTTGGATACATAACCTCGTCTCCAGGCTCAACCAATGCTAATATGCTGAAAAAGATGATTGGTTTCGCTCCAGGAGTCACGACAACCTCTTCCGGGTCAACATCGATTTCCCTACTTTCCGAGAGGTATTCAGCAATTGCCGTTCTCAGTTCTGGAATCCCAGCGGCAGGTACATAATGTGTGTAGCCAGCTTTCAAGGCTTTGATAGCTGCCTCTTTGATGTTATTTGGAGTGTCAAAATCGGGTTCGCCAATCTCGAGATGAATTATCTCCCGACCTTTCTTCTCCAGAGCTTTTGCTTTCGCGAGTACTTCAAAAGCTGTTTCTGTTCCTAAAGAGTCCATTTTTTTGGCAAATACTTGTTTCACACTTGACCACCTAGAACCGATTGTAAAGGCGAGATAAGATATTTAACATTTGCAGTTTTTCGCGTGAGTTCTCGTTATGGCAATATGATTTGGTGTCCATCACATCTTTTTCCTTGCCTTCACAACTTCTGGATTTACAAGGTTTGGTGGGGTTTTCCCCTCAAAGAACGCAACCAAGTTTTCAGCGACCATCTCAGCCATTCTTGAGCGCGTCTCGTAACTCGCACTCGAGATATGAGGCGCCACAACCACGTTGTTGAGTTTTAGTAATGGGTTCTCTGTCGGTGTTGGTTCTTGTTCAAAAACATCCAGTGCAGCTCCGGCTATCCACCCTTCTTTTAGTGCCTTATAGAGGGCTTTCTCGTCTACTATTGGACCACGAGCGTTATTTATCAAGTACGCTGTCTTTTTCATCATCTTTAGTTTCTTCTCATCAACCAGATGCTGTGTTTCTTTGGTTAGAGGCACATTGATTGTCACAAAATCGGCTTTCTGGAAGAGCAGGTCCATATCAGTAAACTGTATGTCGTACTCCTTCTCGAAGTCAGGTCTTCTTATGACATCGTAATAAAGGACTTTCATGTCGAAGCCCTTGGCTCTTTTCGCTATTGCACAGCCTATTCTTCCGAGGCCAACTATACCTATTGTAGCTCCGTATACATCTCTTCCTTGCATCATCATTGGGTGCCATCCCACTTTCCAGTTTCCAGAGCGAACGTATGCATCAGCTTCAACAACTCTCCTTGCTACAGCCATCAAGAGCGTCCAAGCAAAATCAGCTGTGGTTTCAGTTAGCACGCCTGGGGTGTTGGTCACGTAGATTCCTCGTTTTGTCGCTTCATTTAAGTCAATGTTGTCGAATCCGACAGCCATTTGAGCAACAATCTTGAGGTTGGGTGCGGCGTCGAAAACTTCTGTATCAATCTTGTCTGACAGAAGTGTTGCTAGGGCATCAACTCTGGCTGCCTTCTCGATTATAATCTTTTTAGGCGGAGGAGCGTATTCCCGCCAAACCTCGGCGTCAAACTTTTCTTTAATGATGTGTAGTCCTCTTTCAGGCATCTCACGAGTAACGAAAACCTTAGGTTTTTGCAGGTCTTTCCCCCACTATGAATTTTGAAGTTCTTGTTATACTCGCAACAAACTTATTACGCTTACGCTAATCATTAATGGCACGATAAAAACAGTGATGACTGTGCGTGGAGCAGTATGGTTAACATAAAGAATGCTGAGGAACTATTAAGAAATGCAGAGTCTAGTCTCGACCGAAAAGCCCGAGAACTAGCCATAAATGCTCTCAACGCTGCTTTGGAAGCTGTGGACCCTAAAGTCATAATCCAGTCTCAAGTCAAAGTGAATGGAGACACGCTGAAAATCGGAAATCTCTCGTTCAACTTGCAGGAGTTCGAAAACATTCTTGTTGTTGGCGGAGGAAAAGCAAGCGGAAGCATGGCTGAGGCTTTGGAAGAGCTTCTAGGAGACCGCATAAAGGATGGAACCATAAACGTGCCATACTCTTATCCCGCACATCAGACAAAGAAGGTAAAACTTCACCACGCTGGGCATCCTATTCCGGATATTTCAGGGGTCAAGGGTGCAAGCCACATGCTGGATTTAGTTAGCCAATCCAAAGAGAATGACCTTATAATCTGCTTGCTATCCGGCGGGGGGTCAAGCCTGATGCCACAACCGCGCAATGGTATATCCTTGCAGGATAAAAGAAAGGTAACAGACGCGTTACTGAAGTCCGGGGCTACGATCAATGAAATCAACGCTGTACGAAAACACATCTCAAGCTTAAAGGGTGGATGGTTAGCAAAGAGAGCATATCCCGCAACAGTTGTAAATCTGATTCTTTCCGACGTTGTAGGCGACCCATTAGATTCCATAGCGTCTGGTCCAACTGTTCCGGATACAACCACTTTCCGTGATGCCATCGAAATCCTGAAGAGATACAGGCTCTGGAGCAAGGTTCCAACTTCGGTGACAAAAGTCCTGTTCAATGGCGAGAGAGGTGTGATCCCTGAAACTCCGAAGGCTGGTGACAAGGCATTCACAAAGGTTCACAATATAGTTGTGGGAAACAACTTGACAGCTAGCATTACAGCATACAACAGTTTTCGGAAGGCTGGGCTTAACTCTTTGCTTCTTTCGTCATGTCTCGAGGGGCAAGCCAAGGATGTGGGTACAATGCTTGCCTCCACAGCGAAAGAAATCGTTGCTTCTGGAAATCCCGTTCCCAAACCTGCTGGTATAGTTGTTGGAGGAGAAACCACAGTCACTGTTGTAGGGAAGGGGAAAGGGGGAAGAAATCAAGAAATCGCTCTGGGGGCTGCACTGAAAATCGGCAGCTTGGATGGTGTAGCTATTGCTTCTGCAAGCACAGATGGCGTAGACGGACCGACAGATGCTGCCGGAGCTATAACCGATGGAAAAACTCTGCCTCGGTGTCGTGAATTGGGATTAGACCCGAGGAAGTTTCTTGCTGAGAATGATTCTTACTCCTTATTCTCAAGATTGGGCGATCTTATCTTTACTGGACCAACGGGCACTAATGTTTGTGATGTGTCAGTGGTTGTGGTATTGTAGCTGTTTCGTTGGTGTCCACATTATGCACGCATTATATCTTCTCAAAAACAATCTTCATCCTTTTTCTGAAATAAGCCACAAGACAGAGCTTGCGGCGGGGGCGCGATGATTCACGTAAAAGTAAAACTTCTAGGGGTTTTTCGAGAACTCTCTGGAAAAAGTCAAGTCACTATGGAGTTCCAAGGAGTGATCACGGTAAGAAAAGTTGTTCAAACATTAACCGAAACCCTCTCATCAAAATTCAAGGAAGCCATAATTGATCCTGAACTTAATGATCCAAGACCGAATGCGCTCATTCTCGTAAACGGTAAGGAGATTAGCGTTTTGCAAGGACTACAAACTATGTTGGACGACGGTGACGAGTTGATTCTTCTACCCGTGGCACATGGTGGCTAGAGAAATCGTTGCTGAGAGTTTCGTGGTTTCGTTATCGGCTTGCCTGTGGATTTTAGCCTACGCTTCTTTCTTTATCAAAGATGTCAGTAGGCTTGCGATTAAGAGTAGAAAGGCGAAGATGGCTATCCAGAAGCCAGTTAAAAACATCGTTATTCGCATTTCTGCAGTGTATGCCGTCAAGACACACATTCCAATTGGTACTGTGGAGAAAACCAGAGTCAGTCCTAAAAACACTAATCGATATTTCCCCTTTACTGCTTCTGTTAAAATGAGAAAACCAAAGAGCAAGGTCAAGATTTGAGACACAAACCATGGAGAGTGAAAATACATCTCTTCATAAGGGGGACTGAAATGAGGATAAGGATACGGATGTATTCTCGCCTTAAAAGACCAATATGTAATAACAGCGCCTCCAAGTATGCTACTCTCGAGCCATGGCAGAAACATGGATGCTACAAAGAGTAACAAGCCACACGCAAGCAAGACTTTTGTTATGTACTTCATCAGTTTGCGCCTATCTTGCTAAGCAGTATGCACCTTTATAATACCACGTTTTAGAACAAACCTATTCTGATTGCTATGGTGATGCTCCCCACAAACTCTTTTGGGACAGGAAGTGTCAGGAGAACGTTAGCATAGACCTCTTGCTAAATGTCGGTTCACTTCAAGCGCCAATAACGAATGCTAGCAATGCAACTATGAACCACAAGAGAACACTTTTCTTGACTTTTCTGGCGTTTTCTCTTGAATAATCCTTAAGAAGCATAAATGAGGACGCAGCAAGTCCAAGATCAGTTATAGCTACTAAAGGAATAAACCAGAAGGAGACAAGGTGTAGAAGCCAAGGAATTGGAGTTAACAAAACCGCAAGCAGATAGAAAATCGTCGCTGCGATGGCTGCTTTTTTCTCTCCATAGCGTACCGCCAATGTTTTCACGTTTTGTATTTTGTCGCCCTTGACATCTGCTATCCCTTTTGTTATCTCTCTGCCAGTGTTTGAGAGAAAAGCCATGGAAGCGAAAATCAAAACGTTCAGTTCGATTGCGTTAACCACCGCGTAGCTACCATAAATAAAGGGTGTCGCAACACAAGTACTGACGAGGAAATTCCCAGGCAGCCCGCTACGTTTTCCAACGGTTGTGTAGGTTACAAAGACTATCCATGCGATTATGGCTATCACAAGAGAAGGAATGCTTGTTAAGTATGCGGTTGCAAAGCCTATTGCCGTGAGAACGAATGCAAAAGTTAAGGCTTCTTTTGGTTTAATTAAGCCACTCGGAATTGGGCGTTTTGGTTCATTTACAGCGTCAATTTCTCTATCGTAATAGTCGTTTATAGCCATGGATGATGCGGTTAGCGTAAAGCCGGTGATGAATCCATAAATGAGATTTAACCAGAAAAGGCTTAGGACACTGGGGGTTGCGAGTGCTGCACCGACTATAACGGCAAAACCCATCATCAAGCAGTTTATGGGACGCATTAAGCGAAAATAACCGCCGAGTTTACTCATAATCGTTCAAACCTTACAGTAACGGAAGCTTTCATGGAGTTATAAAATGTACGATTGGATTCGAAGGCGTGTGCTGAATTCTTAAACCTTTCGCGGATTCGGGCGGTTTAAGGCTTATATTTAGAGATTATATAGAGCGTTGTAGCGAGTTGAGTAAAAGATGGGGTTCTTTAAGAAACTCAAGGAGAAGGTGACAAGTCCTAAAGCTACTATAACATTGAAACTTAACAAGAACTCCTATGTTTTGGGAGAAAAATTGGAAGGCACCTTGACCGTAGCCGCAGAAGAAGAGATTGAGGCAACAGAGATTAGAGCCGAACTCCGATGCACGGAGAGGAGAAAGACAAGAAGACTCGAGACAGAGACTAGGACTCTTCCTGACGGGAGACAGGAAACTCGGCAAGTATGGAGAGATTACACAGAAGAGACAGCCATCTACTCTGAAGATCCTCAGGCTTCAGGATCGACGCATCTTTCTGCAGGATACAGAAGCGATTTTGCATTCAGCACGAATATCCCTCCAGGTGGGCGAACCAGTTACGCCAGCATGGATGCAAGCATCAAATGGAACATAAAAGGCGTCATCGCTGTTAAAGGACGACCTGATGTCACAAGCCCAATAACGGAAATTCAAGTTGTGGAGGCTCCAGAAGTGGTTATGATGCCATGTGAATATTGTGGTACGCTAATGCCAGAAACGACACTAACTTGTCCAAACTGTGGAGCAAGAAGAAAAGCCTAAAGGTATTTGTTGATGGTTGGTCGTGCCCCGGATTCGAATCAGCGACTTTCTGCCCAAGATGTAAAGCGCCAAGCGACAACAGTTGATGCGATTCTTGCAGGGCTCATGTGAGCAGGTGTATGTTGCCTACGCGAACCTTTTCTAAGTGTTTTTCAGCGGTCTTGCGACAGTCGTAAGCTAGCTCTCGGCTCGTTGTGGGCAAATCTCTTAGCACGTATTGTGGATAGAAGGCTAACAGGGTATAGGGGATTTTTGGGTCTATTTCGGCTATGAACTTTGCTATGTTATAGACTTCCTCTTTATCTACGTATCCTAGTACTAGAAGAGTACTGGCAGTTAGAATAGGCAGTTCGGAGTGTCGTTTGAAAAATTTCTCTCCAACCATTTTGAAGTTTTCGAGGGTTGGTTTGTTTGAAACTCCACAAAGAGCCTTGTTCAGGTTCTCATCCCAAGTTTTCAAGTCAAACTTTATGTTCCCTCCACTGGCAAGGGATAGTTCTGCCGCTTTTAAGGCGGATTGTTTTTTCCAGTACCCGTTTGTTTCCCAGCAGATTCTCAAGATGCGCTGCTCTCTTCCAGCTTTCTCTAATGCTATTTGGCTTGTTCTGAGGGCATGAGGCATCTGCACTGAGGGGTCGCCGCCAAAAAAGCATATACACGAAACGTGAGCATCAGCCTTATCAGCCAAGCTTTCAGCGCTCATCACGGGACCGAGTTTTGCGGCTAGGTTTCTGTAGTGCCAGTTCTGACAAAACAAACAGTCGAGGCTGCAACTTCCATAGAATACTGCGAGGTTGGCGTGGTCTGTTTCTGCGCCTTGTTTGTAGGCGTATTTTGGGTAGCCTGCGCCAGTGCATCCGGGGCAGAACCACCACGCGACACAGTTTGTGGGTAATGGGTCATAATACCATTGAAGAATCCCTTTCTGTGGGGTTCCTCCCATTCGAGTTAGCCGACCTCCAGTATTGAAGACTAAACCGCAAAAACCTTTACCGTTAACGCCGATCTTGCAGTCGTTGGCACATATGCCACATAAGATTCCGTTTGGGTCTTTCGGTGGCTTCGGAGGCAAATCAAATTTTTCTCGACTTTCGGCATGAACTTTGTCGGTTATGGCTAACGCCTCTTCTGGCGTGTCTCGAATACATCGGAGGCAGACTCCTAAGTTACTGGAGGTGAAAGGCGAGTTGTCATTGCAAATCTTGCATTGCCCCACCGATTACACCAGATAATGTTAGGCATTCCGTGTTTTTAGTCGTTGTCCTCAAGAAAAAGGAGGTTTAGCTACAGTTGGCTGTTCTTTCCCAGTGGCACCCATGACGGCATAGCTATTTTTTAGATGGTGCCACGTTTATGTTGGGGCTACCACACCATGGACAATACCGTGGATCTTTATTTCCTTCAGTGGACCATTTATAATCGCATTTTAAGCAAACCCATGCTGTCAAGTTTTTCACCGAAGACTCTGTAATACGTTTAGCCCCTTAAATAATCTATGCTTTAGTGTTTAGCGAGCAGCTTCCTCAGACTTAAACGGTAGTTCTCGTGACATTGTATAAGCGTCTTCTCCATTGGCATAATAACTTCTTTCTGTTTTTGTGATTCTGAAGCCCATTTTCTTATATAGATTTATAGCTGGGGTGTTGCTCATTCGAACTTCCAGAAAAATTTCTGTCGCCTCATACCAGAGCATGGCTTGCATCACTTCCTGCATCAAGGTGTATCCGATGCCTCGTCTTTGGTATCCTGGAAGAACCGCAATGGAGATCAGATGACCCTTCTTCTTAAGCCCTATTATCCCTCTCTCAATGCGACACATCGCATAACCCACAACTTGGTCGTTCTCTTCCGCAACCATAAAGGTGGCTGGAAACCTCTCGTACAAATCCGTAAAGAAGAAATTAGAGTAGTTTTCTGGCAGGCAGGTTCGATTTATGTGCATCACTCGATCTAAATCTGCTGGTTGAAATCGTCTGATTTTGAAGGTGGTTTGCACAGATTTTCCCACCGCTAAAATAGTAGAGTGCGAATTAAATATTTACTATAAAAGTTGTACGTTGGAAAAGTCCAGATGGCAAAAAACAAAAGCAGAGTGATATTTCACGTTGACATGGACCACTTCTTTACCGCCGTTGAGGAGAGAGAACACCCAGAATATAAAGGCAAACCAGTTGTTGTAGGCGCTGACCCAAAGGATGGCAAAGGACGGGGCGTCGTCAGCACATGCAACTATGAAGCCAGAAAATACGGCATACGATCTGCCATGCCCATCGCCAGAGCTTGGAGAAAATGCCCCCAAGCAGTTTATCTACTCGTCAACTATGACCTCTACAAAAGGGTTTCTTCCAGAATCATGGATATTCTGCGTGGATTCGCCGACAAGTTTGAGCAGTGGGGCTTAGACGAAGCTTTTTTAGATGTGAGTTCAAGGGTCCAGAACTTCGAGGAAGCCAAGCGTTTGGCACGAGAAATCAAACGAGAAATCTACGAGAAAGAGAAGTTGACTTGTTCCATTGGCATAGGACCCAACAAACTCGTAGCGAAAATAGCCAGTGACTTTAAGAAACCAGACGGCTTGACAGCGGTTGAAGAGAGTGATGTGAGATGGTTTCTGTCACCCCTGCCCGTTGACAAGTTGTTGTGGGTGGGCAAAAAGACCAAGCAGAAACTCAACGCCTTGGGTATCAAAACGATAGGAGACTTAGCCAACTTTGACGCATCAGTGCTCATAGAGAAGTTTGGAGTTGTAGGCAGACAACTGCATCTTTCAGCACAGGGAATTGACAGAAGTGAGGTTCAGGAGAGATGGGAAATCAAATCGATGAGCAGAGACACAACCTTTGAAGAGGACACTTCAGACAGCGAGGTCATACTGAAAACTTTAAACGCCCTTGCAGAAGACTTGCACAAGCAACTCACAAAATCGAACTTCAACTTCAAGGCTGTCACCATAAAAGTTCGATACGAAAACTTCGAGACACACACCCACAGCAAAAGCCTACCCTTCCTCACCGACCGACTCAGCGACATTCAAGAAACTGCAAGCGACTTAATACAAGCTTATCTTCAACCCAATCGAAAAGTGAGACTGATGGGTGTAAAACTCTCTAATCTGGTTTCAAGCGAAAAACAGAAAAAACTGATTTAAGAAGTTAGGCAGTTTCTTGTTCCACAGTTTTCATGATAGGTAGGGTGAGGTTTCCATGAGGCATAGCCCAAACCTTAGCATTGGTGCCCTCCAAGTCAAAAGCATCACGTAAAGCGTTGTTCACTGCTGACGCTGTCTTCAGGTTGAAAACATTCACAGCCAGGTAGTCGGGCATGACAGAAACAAGGATTATCTTCACCCTTTGTAGTGCCTTCAAGAGATAGTATGATTTATGCCCACCCAAAACAAAATGTCTCTTAATTTCCTTCTCCATATCCTTCAGAGTCTTGAACTTCACTGTCCATTCATAGAAGACCTCGTTTCCATGTCCTTCTGGGCACTCTGCGACTAAGATGATGACTCCGTTTCTTTTGACTGCGTTGAGGGCGTTGTCGATTCCTTTGTAGGCTTGGTAGAGGTTTATGTCCAGTGGATTTCCCCCTGAACTCACAATTACGATGTCTGCTCTTTGTTCGATGGGCACCTTGTACATCTCATCTACTACTCTTACGCCTTCATTGAAGGCTTGCTCCATATCTCCAGCGAACGCTTGAACTATCTCTTGTTTGCTGTTTGTGACAATGTTTAGAATGAAGTCGACTCTGGCTAGTTTTGCCGCTTCCACCATGTCCTGATGAACAGGATTCTCTTCTAATACTCCTGTTCGGGCTTTTGGGTGTAGAAGGTTTGCGTGGTTATGTTGTATGGTTTCTGCACCAGAAACACCTGGTAAAACACTTTTTCTTCCTCCACCATACCCAGCATAATAATGCAACCCAACGTCTCCCGTGAGTATCTTCACATCGGCTTCAGCAAATACCCTATTCACATACACCTTGGTTCCAAAAGTCTTTGTCTTGCCCAGAAAAACCAAGTCCTTAGCCTTATAATCATGATTAACGACCTTTATTCGGTTCAGAATCTCCTCGCCTATGAGTTTTTTCACTTCTTCAGGTGTTACTGGGCGGTGACTGCCACAAGCGAAGATTACGGTTATGTTTTCGTCTTTTACGCCCGCTCTATTAAGTTGGTTAAGGAGTGGTGGCAACATTAGGTGAGTTGGAGTTGCTCTAGTGACATCATCGACAACGATAGCGACTGTGTTGTCTGGCTTGGCTATTTGATCAAGGGTTTTAGTTCCAATTGGATTGTTTAGAGCTTTTTCGATCTCTGCATTTGGATCTGATGCTGGCGGTTTTTCTTTTGGCTGTATAGTGCCTAAAAAATTTCGTGTTGGGATTCTTGCGCAGACCTCGGTTTTGCCATAGGGCAGCCATACATCGGTCATCTCAAGCACATCCTAATCAGGTTAGGTTGTCTTTGTTTTGGGTGAGTTAAACTTTTCCACATTCAGAATAGCATAAGTTCTTTAAACCTAATTCATATACCTATCCAGCGAGATGACACAGATGTCAATTGAAAGTATGACTCCTAAAAAAGGCGAAGTTGCCTTTGTCTGGTTCAATCCTTATTCTGGTGTTGCATTAAAGACGCCGACCAAAACTTTGCTAATAGACCCAGCAGAAATAGACCCAAAAACCTTTAGAACAGTAGACGCAGTTCTCGTCACCCACGAACACAGCGACCACTGTGATTTATACGTCATAAAAGACATTCACAAACGAACCAATTGCCCAGTAATCGCAGACTCTACATCCATAAAGAAATTAAGAGACGTCGTATCATCCAACAAATTACTTGAAGCTACCATAGGTTCAGAGCACAGAATTGATGGCATAACTGTTCGAGCAGAGCCATGTAAACATCCAGCCGCCACCCCAGTAACCTACCTAATCACAACCGAAGACAACATCAAAATCTATCACACAGCAGACAGTCTACCCCACCCACAGATGAGCCAAATAGGCCAACGCAGCCCACCAGACCTCGTCTTTGTCACGGTAGGTGCGCCTGCACCGGGCGCCTTACCGAAAACGGGAATAGAAATCGCTAAAATGGTCAAGCCTAAAACCGCGGTTCCTTACCATGCACCTACATCGGAACTAAACCAATTCGCTCAGCTTCTTTCAAAAGAACTTCCGAAAGTCAGATGCATACTTATTGAACATGGAAAACCCTACAAATATCCTTAGAAAAGGGAGAAGTCCATGGAAAAAGAAAGAGAGGAAATGAAAGCAGAATTATGCAAAATCCTAACAAAAATAGGCGCCTTGAAATTCGGAACTTTTAAACTTGCAGGTGGAAAGGTGAGCCCTTATTACATCGACCTCAGAATAGTTCCAAGCTTCCCTGATGCCTTCCAAAGAGTCTGTAATCTCTACGTTAACCTAGTAACCGCCGACATCGGAACTAACAACTTCAACCGAATCGCGGGAATCCCAACAGCCGGCATCCCCTTTGCATCCATCATCGCCTATCATCTCAAAAAACCCTTTTTCTACATCCGTCAACATGTAAAGTTACACGGGCGAGGAAGGCGAATTGAAGGAATAGTGATGCCCGGCGATCGCGTCCTGTTGGTCGACGACCTTATCACTTCAGGAAAATCGTTGAGAAACGCCGCTATGGCGACCAGAGCTGAAGGCGGTGTAATTAATGATGCGGCGGTGCTGGTTGATAGAGAAGAAGGCGGAACGAAAAACCTCGCTAAAGATAGCATCAAGTTGCATTACTTGCTGAAAGTGAGCGAAGCAGCGGACAAACTTTACCAAATGGGTACTATCACAGAGGATCAATTAGAAACTATATTGAAGCAAGTGAAGAAAAAATAAAATTCCATTTAAATGGCTTCATTGGGAAGAAAACCTGTCTTCTTCACCACCTTCACTATCTCGGAGTCTACACGCTTGAAAAGTGCCAGATCGGTTTTCCCCTTTATGTGATCCGTGTAAAAGTAAGATGGCTTCCTTTTAGCGTATTTATGGTAGTATCCTTCCTTCTCTAACTCGCTATCCATGTGCTTCAGAAACAACTCTATCTCTTCGTTTGATGAATCTCGGTAACTATCAGTGTGCAAAATGGCTGAAAGCGGCAATCTGGGCCTCGTAGGCGGTTCTTCATCTGGATGACCAATGCAAAGAAGCGTGAGAGGTAAAACACCCTTGGGAAGCCCAAGAGCCTCAATAACTCTCTCGTTTGCAAGAGCCGAGCCGATGAAAACAGATCCCAAACCGTAACATTCAGCGGCTATCGTCATGTTTTCGGCTGCGAGACTTGCGTCGATCATACTCATCAACTTCAAGGCGTAACCGTAGCCGTGTCTGAGGCAATGATCATAGTGAAGGTAGTCTAAAGCCTTAGCAAGTCTCCGAACATCTGCGCAAATCACGAAAACGACTGGTGCGTCTTGGATAGATTTTGGAACTCCACAAGCATTCCAAACTCTGTTTTTTTGTTCAGCATCTTTGACCCATACAATAGTGTAGGTTTGAAGATTACACGCTGAGGGTGCGCGTTGTCCTGCCTCAACGATTCCTAAAACTACTTGATCAGCAACCGATTCAACTCGAAATTTTCTGATAGTTCTTCTACTAAATAGCAATTGCAAAAACTGAGCAGCACTCTCAATCATAATACATTCCAAACCCGATTAATTAACTAGAAATAAGTATTATTACTTTATAAGTTTACGAAGTAAGAATAGGAAGAGATGAACAAATGAGCGAGAAATCCCCTGAGGAAAAAGCTGAAGAACGCGCAAGTCTATTGCGACAAGGTGCTGGAAACTATGCTAACTTATGCGGAGTTCTCGCAGGATTTGTCGCAGTCATCATGGTTCTAGTTTTGACGCCTGGATTTTTTCCGAGAGCAGACACAAGCGTGCTCTCTGAATTCGTCGTTATCCTTTTTTCAATTTCGTCTTTTGGGTACATCATAATTGCTCTTCGTTTCATTGGCATCTCAGCCAGTCCGCTCTGGCGTTACAAATCGCTAGAAAGCATGAGAACAGAATATGCTTTCAACCAAGCATTAGTGCTTTTGTTCACCATGATTTTCCTTGGAGGCGTAGCAGTTCTGACATTTTCTGTAGGTGCCCTTTATATGGCGATGACAGCCTTTATTGGTCTTTTCTTGGCGGCAATGGAGTTAATCGGAAGTTGGTGGGCATTAGCTAAGCGACCGCCACCTAAAAAACAAAATGAAAAAAGAAACGTTAGATTAGGGTAAGAGACGAAGGAAAAATCTTTTTTTAGAGGTTCTGTCTCGTTTTCATATTAGTTTGATTGTTACGTTGGCATTTAGCTTAACTACAGTAGCGGTGGAGCCGTGGAAATATTTCATTCAAACCACGGAGATCATAATCCAAGTTTTTATTCTGTTATTGACTAAGAGAGGCTTGAATCTTATGGGCTCACGCTCAGGAGGTGGAGGTACAATCTAATGTGGCCATCATTGTTGGCATTTTGAGTTGGGCATGCAGTTCTTTGATGCTTATTCATAGTATATTAGTTCTTGGTCTTCCAGTCTTTGATGAAGTTTGTTAACTGCCTCATAAACGTCATCCTCTCGTTTGGCGCCTGTGCAAACTAGTTTTCCGCTTGCAAACAAAAGAATCACCACTTTTGGCTCATCCATCCTATAGATAAGACCTGGAAACTGTTCTGGTTCGTACATGGTTCTTCCGAGTTCATAAGCTGATTTCTCGAGGTCAATTGTTCCTCCTAAGCTTGCGGAAGCGACGATGTTTTGTATTTTGAGTTCGGGTTTGCTAATGATTATTATGCCACTCTTCTTTAATTCTTTAATGACCTTCACCACGGCTCTTCTCGCTTCCTTTTCGGATTTGGCGCCTGTGCAAACCATTTTTCCGGAGTTAAAAATGAGAGTGGCGGTTTTGGGTCTTTTCAATCGAAAAACTAAGCCTGGGAATTGTTCGGGACGATACTCCACGCCTGGATATCCTTTTACCACAGCGTTTAGGTCGACTCGTTGCTTCAGAGTTGCTGAGGCAACTACATTTTCTATGTTTACAGAAGCCCTGAGTTTCGGCAATTATAACCCTTCTTTACGTGACAATTACTGCGACTTTATAAAGACTTGACTTAAAAACATTTGCGCAACAAAACTGTGATTGGAAGGGAGTAGGAGGGATAGACTCCCTTCCAGCGTCTACTACGGAATCTCTCCCTTCTCTCTTCAGCATTTACATGACATTCTACTTCTCGTCTTGATATAGAGCTTATTTCAAGGGCAACAATATGTCAATTTGTCCAGCACATAAACATGGCAATAGCTCTAACCGTGAATCCATCATTAGCATTGTTGAACAATTTGCTAAGTCTGTGTGGATTAGGGGTATTCTATATGTTCTTCTGACTCTTTCTTAGTATCTTCTGGTAAGAGTCTCAGCTCTGCAAGTTCTCGTTTGATTAAGAACCTGATGAAATCGCTGACATTTATGACTCGTTCTTTTGAAACCTTTCTGTCAGTGATGTTTCAACTGGAGCACCAATGAAAACTGCGTCCGTTTCCATTTCTATCACTAAAAAAATGTAGCAGAGAGCTAATGCGTGCTGATTCGAACTAGTCTTGGAGGGCTAAAATTATGCCTAATGAAGACGAAATTGGAGCGATGATCGCTTTTGCTTAGATAATATAAAAGCGGTCGTGCCATCTCTGAAAAGACGAAGTCTGCAGGGTGGGTATTATAAATCCATTTTTCCTAAGTTTCTGGCTACCACGTACAAGTGGCGCATGTCCACTTTTCCGTCGTCGTTGAAATCACAGTTCGGGTTCCAGAGTAGATGGACCGAGCTGATTCCGAACGTTCTCGCAACCTCAAACATGTCTCTCATGTCAACTTTTCTGTCTGGCCAACCCGCAGGACCCGTCACGTCGCCTATCATGGCAAATATAACCCAAGCGTCCGTGAAGATATTATCAGCTAATTGTATTTCACCTGAAATAGGCTCTGCAATGGCGATTAAGATGTAGTCACCTTTAACAAAACTAGAAGAGTTCCAAGTGAACGTGATGATTGCAGATGCTCCGCTTTCGAGATGGATTTTCTGTAATCCAAAAGCGGTAATTGTTCCTCCTCTAATTGTTAGATATATATTGTTGAAAGCGTAGCCCGATAAAAGTAAGAGTAACCCAATGATTTCAATAACAGAAAAGAGAGTTGCGATTATTCTAATTGCATATAAACCGTACTTTGGTTTTTCACTCTTTTTTTTCATGCGAGCTCCTTTGTGTGTTTGCCTTACGTGCATGTAGTTTTTGCCGTTTGTTCCGCTAAATCTTGTAGTGGCTCATAGAAATTAACTTTGACGTATTGAAGCCTCGAATTATCCATAAATAACAGTGATTTCACTTAGAAGGTAGTTAAGCGAAATTGGTCCGATTGCTCAGGAGGCGGAGAGATGTTGGACGAGCATGCAGAGAGATATGATGAATGGTGCGAGACTCTTAAAGGTGCTGTTGAAACCTATGTGGATTTGGAGCTGCTAAGAAAATATTTACCAGAAAACAGAGATGCAAAGATCTTGGATGCTGCTGGAGGTACTGGAAGGATAACATTGCCCTTAGTGAAAATGGGATATTCAGTTACTTTATGCGACATATCCCCTGGAATGTTGAATGTGGCGAAGCAAAAAATGCGCAGAGAAGGAGTACTCGATAGAGTAAAAATCTTGGAGTGCGATATTCGTAAGCTCCATTTTGCTGATGAAAGTTTTGATTTCGTGTTATGCTGGAATGGGGCTATAGAGGCAGCAAAAGAGTTAATACGGGTAACCAAGAAGGGAGGGAGAATTTCATTATATCTAGTTAACAGATGTAGAGGAGCTATTGACTTATTCCCAGAAGACCCTAAATCAGCTCTTGAGCTAATCAGATCACGTTCGCATTACACATGCCATCGTGGAGAGAAATACAGGGTTATCAGTGAAGAAGAAGCAAGAAAGCTGTTTGAAACACAGGGAATCAGAGTCCTCGATATATATGCTGTTTGTGGTTGGATGGATGTGCTCGATATCCCAGAAAAAGTTCTAAAATCTCGCGATTGGGACAAGAAATTTTTTAAGCAAACGACCGAGATGGTGTTAGAACTAAGTAAAGAACCATCTGTTAAAGGAATGTCAAGACATTTAGTTTTGTATGGACAGAAAATGTGAAACAAAGAGCAAGTGTTTGGCACAGATTTCTACTATCTATTTAGCTCTTAACCGCGCGCAATGGGAAAAGGCTCACTCAACAAAAATTCCGAGAATTTAAACCGATATCCAGATCTAAACCTTCACTTTTCCATGCATGCGATAGTCGGCTTGTTAAAATCGGTATAGGTTTCCGACACTATTCCAAACAAAAGCATATGAACGTGCTCCAGCTATTGCATAGACTCCTCGCCAAGCCAATGTTATTCACCTCCAACTTCTATTTTTGTGCTTATGCACATATTTGTTTATGAGAGTGCTTAAGATGGTCGATGTGGAGGAATTTTCTCAGAAGGCAGTAGAGAAAAGACGGGCATCTCCCGAGGAACCGTATGGAGACTTTTATAGAGTGTCAGAAAGAAAACAATCCAAGCCCTCACCCGAAGGAAGACCTCTACTCATTACTACCGAAGAATTGTGTCAAGAGAGACAGGAATAGTCAAATCCTTAACAGCGCCCTTTTGCTCTAAATTCGCTATGCATTTTCGTTTTTCTCGTTAGGATCTACCAAAAGGAAGTTCCAGATATTAGTGTAGTAAGCAAAGTTGAAATATACGATTAGTCGTAATAATTTATGAGTGTACTCGTAGGAATCTCCATGACGGAGCAAGTTACCGCTGTAGTTGAAGAATATCTGGAAGCCGTCTATAGGCTTCAAGAAAGAAGTGGAGTAGCTAGAACCAGTGATATAGTTAAAGCGCTTAAAGTAGCTCCTGGAACAGTCACCAACACTGTGGAGCGATTGGAGAAAGAGGGTTACATAACACATGAGCCTTACAAAGGCGTCAAGCTTACAGAAAGAGGTCTCAAGATAGCTCTGCAGGTTGTGAGAAGACATAGATTGTCAGAGCGCCTACTCACAGACATTTTGCATGTAGAATGGGCCAAGGTTCATGATGCAGCTTGCAAACTAGAACATGGCATAACTGACGAGATTATAAAACCCTTAGAGAAGGCGTTGAGACACCCCAAAACATGCCCCCATGGAAATCCAATACCCACAAAATGCGGAGGGGTCATTGAAGAGAAGTCGTACCTCCTATCAGCACTCAACGAACAAGAACAAGGCACGATAATGAAAATAACAGAAGAGAAAGCGGACATATTGCACTACTTGGATTCACTTGGTTTGGTACCAGGAGCCTCAATACAGGTTGTGGAAAAAGCTCCGTTTGAGGGCCCAATAACTGTCAAAGTAGACGGAATCAGTCATGCATTGAGTCGCACAATGGCATCAATTATTCAAGTCAAAAAAATGTGAAGAGATGATTATTTAATGGAAAGGCGAAACCTGGAAAGATGTGGAATACCTCTGACAGCGCTGAAAGATGGGGAGACGGGGATTCTAACTTCCATAGAAGTTAGTCATGGAAGAGGTCGAGGAAGAGGTTGGGGATTTGAACAAAGGCTCATGGATATGGGTCTAACTCCTGGTACAAAAGTAACAGTAGTGAAATCAGCTCCTTTCCACGGACCATTAGAAATTCTGGTGAGAGGCTCAAGACTTGCTCTGGGAAGAGGAATGGCTGAAAGAATTTTCGTGGAGACCAAAAAAGAGTGACTGAAAGAAAAATGGTCATTGCCCTAGCTGGAAACGCCAACGTCGGGAAATCCGTCATATTCAACCATTTGACAGGATTGCATCAACACATTGGAAACTGGCCTGGAAAAACCGTTGAAAGAGCCGAGGGAACACTCCACTTCAAGGGCTATACAATAGACATAGTGGATTTGCCAGGAATATATTCGCTTTCAACTTATTCTCTGGAGGAATTGATCTCAAGGAAATATATTGCAGTAGAAAGGCCTGATCTGGTAATAAATGTTGTAGATGCCTCAGTTCTTGAGAGAAACCTGTTCTTCACCTTGCAGCTAATGGAGCTTGAAACCCCAATGGTTATAGCGTTAAATCAAATGGACACAGCGAAGAAGAAGGGCATCGAAATCGACATAGAAAAACTAGAGAAGCTCTTGGGAATTCCGGTGATACCAACGGTGGCTGTAAGAGGAGTCGGCATCTTCCAGCTTTTAGAAAAAGCTATAGAGATAGTTGAGAAAGGGCAAACGGCAAAACACGAAGTGAAGTATGGAGAAGAAGTTGAAGAAAAGATCGCCAGAGTCACTAAAATGATTGAGGGGGTTCATTTTTGGTATCCACCAAGATACGTAGCGATTAAGCTAATAGAAGGAGATGAAGAAATCGAGAAAGAAGTCAGTAGGATAGACCCACGGGTAGTGTCTGCCGTAAAGAAACTTGCAAGCGAGATTGAAAATCTTCATGGGCATTCTTGTTCAACAGTGATAACTTCCGAGCGCTATGAAGTTGCTGGCTGTATTGCCCGAGAGGCTCAGAAGTTAGTCTCTCCTGTGAAGCCTCCAATAGAGGAGAGGCTTCACGAACTTACGACTAATAAAATTCTAGGATATCCTATTATGGCTTTTTCGCTGCTTTCAATATTCTTTTTCATTTTTACATTTGGAAATTTCATCTCGGGATTGTTAAGCAACTTCTTTTATGGGTGGGAACCTCTTTTTGCAAACCTGTTTGGAACTGGAGTTGTAGGAAAACTGGTCTGGGGCGGCGTCATAGAGGGAATCATAGCGGGTGTCACGATAGCCTTGCCTTATATTGTCCCATTTTATGTTATCTTGTATCTCCTAGAAGATTCTGGTTACCTTAGCAGAATCGCATTTTTGATGGATAATGCCATGCATAAAATAGGGCTACATGGAAAGGCGTTTATCCCTTTAATGCTTGGCTACGGTTGCAATGTTCCTGCCTGCTTGGGATGTAGAATAATGGAAACGCAGAGGGAAAGGCTACTCGCCGCTTTTGTAACAACACTAGTACCTTGCGCCGCTCGAACAGTCATCATACTCGGTCTAGTGGGTCACTTTTTGGGTATCCAATGGGCATTTATGCTTTATGTCATTGATCTATTGATTATTCTGGCCCTCGGAAGAATAGCATTTAGAGTTATGCCAGGTGAGCCGACTGCTCTAATTATGGAAATGCATGATTATAGGATGCCTCATCTGAAGACTGTTCTGAAGCAAACATGGTTTAGACTTGCCGAATTCATAAAAATAGCCTTTCCTCTGATAATCGCCGGAAGCTTTGTGATAAAGATCGCAGAACTTTTGGGCTTGCTTGAACCAGTCGCAACCGTGCTTAGCCCAATAACCGTTGCGTGGCTAGGATTGCCAGTCATTACCGGGATAACGCTAATATTCGGTGTGCTAAGGAAGGAGCTAACCCTGATTATGCTTGCTACCCTTCTACGAACAACGAATTTTGCAGAGGTCCCAGGTTTTGGACCAATTCAGATGGTCGTGTTCACTTTGGTGGCGATGTTTTACATACCCTGTATTGCAACAATTGCCGCTTTAGTTAAAGAGTTTGACTGGAAGAAAGCGCTCCTAATAACAATATTTGAAATAGTTTTCGCAATAACCTTAGGCGGGATTGCTTTAAGACTATTAACGTTAATCACATGATACAGACCGGGGGTTAATAGAACCTTTCGAGAACTCATTTGATGTTCTGGCTTGCGACACCTATTCGAGTATTCGATAGTTTACACGCAAGAAAAAGGCTAGCAGAAAACTTGGAAACCCAAGAATAAGAAACATAACTTTCAAAACAATGCGACACTTCTATCCCAAACAGCTCCAAACGATCAGTTTACAGTTAGAGCCGTCAAAACTCTAGAAGAAGTGTGCGAATTGCTAGAAGCAGGCTTCGAGTACGTCACTGATATGGATCTAAAATCCTCGAAAGAGAAGATAAACCCTCAACCAAAAACTTAACCATAAAGTTTAAGCATGATGTAGTTGATTTGCACTTACTCGTCCGAAAACTGTGGGTTCAACTTGAGTACTGAATTAACTTTGGAAGAGAAAAAAGCACAGGTCCTCATAGAACTCCGCGGATACAAACTACTGAAACGACAAGAAAGAAAAGACGCCATCACCTTTCTTGTCACAGAACCAAAAGAAAAGAAAAAACTTCTCTTGTGGTGCACGCCGACAGAAGGAACCGTAGGAGTTCAATACATCAACCAACTGAACAAGGCTATGAAAGAAGAAGAGGTTGAAAGAGGAATGGTTATCACCAGCGGCAGATACACCCAAGCAGCCAAAGTCAGTGCAGCAAAAAAGAAAATCGAACTGATCCCGAGAATCTTTCCCTCCTTCAACATATTCAACCACCAACTAGTCCCAAAACACGAGATTCTTTCATCAGAGGAACGAGAAAAACTACTCTCTGAATATCGGGTGCAACCCTACCAGTTGCCTCGAATCCACGCTTCAGACCCTGGAGCAAAGGCGATTGGCGCCAAACCAGGAGACATAGTCAGGATCATCAGAGATAGCCCAACCGCGGGAAAATACACCTCATATCGATACGTCGTTGAAGGCTAATTGCTGCTATCTTTCTTTTGCGATCATGACTTCTGTTGCTTTGATAACGGCTTCGACATTGTCGCCGTTCTTTATGTCAAGTTCTTCAACCGCCTCTGTGGAAATAAGAGCCGTTATGGTAACAGGAGTTTTTACCTCAATCTTGATTTTTGCAACGACATCGCCCTTTTCTACATTCCTAACAATACCCTTCAACCGATTTCTTGCACTGATTTTCAATCCTACCGCCTCCCAATACTCTTCATCACCCAAAACGTCGCCCACATAATTTTCAACCAACCTATACTCTTTCAACAATTTCTCGCCCAGCTCAGTCAGTTTTGCTCCTCCGCCACCTGTTTTTCCACCTTTATACGTGTCCACAATAGGTTTCTGCAGAATCCTCTCAGTCTTGGCTAAGTAGTTCCACACGTAACGATAGGACATGCCAACTTTTTTGGCAGCTTTCGAAATTGACTCTTCTTCCTTAATAGCCTGTAGGATTTCAGCTCCACCTTTTCCGAGGATTGGCTTGCCTTTATGCTCAAGCCAGACCTTGCATGAGGGCTTGTGATTCTCTTTGGTTAACATGTGGGCTTCAGATAAATATTGAAGGCGTTATGTTTATAAGGTTATTTCGCCGATATATTCAGTCAAACATAACGGTGAATGCTTATGAAAACATGGACGAAGATGATTGTGGTTGCTTCTGCTGTTACCGTTGTAATAATTGCAGGAACTTTAATCTATTTTCAATTCTTTGCTAGGAGAAGACTCATGATTTCCACGACAACCAGCCTCGATGACACTGGTCTTTTAGGTGAAATAGAAAGAGTCTACGAAGCCAAGTATCTCATAGACCTCAACTTTATCCCAGTTGGCACAGGCATAGCGATACAACAAGCACAAAAAGGCGACGTAGACCTCACACTCGTCCATTCACCATCGTTGGAAAAGGATTTTCTCACACAAGGCTACGGCGTCTGCAGAAAAATAATCGCCTACAACTTCTTCACTGTAGTGGGTCCAGCAACAGACCCTGCAAATATCAGAGGGTTAAATGTGACCGCTGCCTTTAAGAAGATAGCTGCCTACGGAAGAAATCAGACAGGCACATGGGTGTGGGTTTCTAGAGGCGACGGCTCAGGCACACATACAAAGGAAAAAAGCCTCTGGGAATCTGTTGGTTTCAATTATACCCTAGTATCTGCAGAGTCATGGTACGCAAGCGGAGGCGGAAAAATGGGAGAAACACTTCTCAAAGCCGAACAGTTTTCAGCGTATACTCTTTCAGACACTGGCACCTACTTGAAGTATTCAAAAGATGGTCGAATAACCCTTGAAACTTTCATGACTGAAGAAAAAGCCCTACTGAATGTGTACAGCGCAATAGCAGTGAACCAAACACTTCATCCGCAAGTAAAGTTTGACGATGCAATCACTTTCATCAAATATCTGATTTCAGATGAAGGACAACAACTGATAGAGAACTATGGTAAGAGCGATTATGGAAGAAGTCTCTTCTATGGTGCAGTTCAGCCTTTGAAACAGAATCCTCCGTCGCAGATAGTTCAATGGATAAAGGATTATGCTTTCATCAACGGGGCAGAATGCCCACTACAATATATAGATGGGCACCCTGAGCTTTATAGCTAGGCAATGCAATTTGACAGAAATATTAGACGGCATCCTAAAAGCGTTCGAACTCATTTTTTCTGGGAATCCAAGAGTTTACGATATCACTTTGCGTTCACTGTATGTTTCTGGTGCTGCTACGTTAATCGCTATATTGTGGGGAGTTCCCATCGCCATGTTTTTGGCGCTTAAAAATTTCCGCGGCAAACTACTAATAAAGAGTGTTTTCAGCACCTTGATCGGAATGCCCACGGTAGCTTTAGGCTTGATTTTATACCTAGTTTTCTCAAGGGGTGGTCCACTTGGGTTTTTGAGTCTATTATACACTCCTACAGCGATTATTATCGGTGAAGCCGTACTTGTAACACCTATAGTGGTGAGTTTTGCAACAACAGCCATTGAAGCCGTTGACAGAGAAATAATGAATTTAGCCAAAACTTTGGGAGCCTCAGAATCCCAAGCCTCCATAGCCGTTTTGAAAGAAGCCTTAAGCGGAGTTTTTCTCGCTGCTACAGCGAGTTTTAATCGTGCAATCGCAGAGTTAGGAGTTGCCATACTCGTGGGCGGGGGCATTGTTGGCTGGACAGAAGTCTTAACAACAGGAATTGAACTGGAAACAGCAAGAGGCAACATAGAAATAGCCATAGCCCTAGGAATAATACTACTGACCCTAGTTTTTGGGATAAATCTGGCACTAAGCCTCATTCAAAGGAGAGCGATATGGGCATTACCTTCGAGTTAAGAAATGTTACAAAAGTTTTCGACGGAATTACAGCGTTGAATGATGTGAGTCTGCAAATTCGCGATGGAGAAATCTTGGCTCTGCTTGGACCTAATGGCTCTGGAAAATCGACACTACTGAGAATTTTGGCTTTTCTTGAAAAACCGTCAAAGGGCGAAGTCTATTTTCAAAATGAGAAAGTCACAGACAAAAGTATGCCACAAGTGCGTTTGGAAAGCACAATGGTTTTCCAAAAGACCATACTCTTCAGCACAACGGTCTACAACAACGTTGCCTACGGATTAAAGATAAGGAAAATGCCAAAAGACAGAGTGGATGAAGAAGTTGGCAGAGCGTTGAGGCTCGCTAGGCTTGAAGGCTTTGAAAAACGTCAGGCAAAGAAACTTTCAGGCGGAGAGCAGCAGAGAGTAGCGTTGGCAAGAGCCTTTGCCTTGAACACGAGGCTTCTGCTTTTGGATGAGCCGACAGCAAACTTGGACCCAAAAAACGCTTCGGTAATAGAAGAAGTAATAGATGAGGCTAACCGTGAACTAAAAACCACGATAGTTATGGCTACACACAACATGTTTCAAGCGAAAAATCTGCCTCACCGCATCGCATTAATAAACGATGGAAAAATAAGTGAGGTAGGAACTCCTTCTGAGATTTTCGGAAGATTCTCCAAGACCTTAGCGAGCTTTGCTGCTCTGGAAAATACTTTTACTGGGACTGCAAAACTCATAGACGACGGCACAACATTAGTAGACATTGGAAATGGCGTGCAGATAGCAACAACATCGCAAAGAAGCGGTTCAGTCTCAGTTTTTGTTAGCCCAGAAGACATAATTCTGTCTAAGGATTTGATAGTTTCAAGTGCAAGAAACGTGTTTAAAGGAAAAATAGTCAGCGTTTCAGATTTGGGTTCCATTGTTAAACTTCAAGTTGACGTGGGAAAACGGTTTGATGTCCAAATAACGAAGCGTTCTTTCAATGAAATGCAGCTTAACGTGGGCTCTGAGGTGTTTATGGCTTTTAAGGCTTCATCAGTTTACTTAGCCTGACTTGCTGTTGCTTTTAGCTCAAAAAGAATTACAATTGCTTCGCCTAATGGTATGCTTAATTTTGCTGCCAACTCTTTTGGGGTTATGTCTGGCTGCTCGTTTAATATGACATCTCTTGTGTAGGCTTTGTGGTGAGGAAACATTGTCATGGCGTGAACCGTTTCTACCAGAATTGACCATAACGGATTAGTTACGTATTCTTCTAGGCTTATACAACCTCCCTCCGTAACTTATTCATCCTGCCTCATTAAATATCTCAAATCACAAATTATATCTTACACCACACTAGGTAACACAATCCCGTTAGAATTTGGTTCTAGAGGGATGAAGGTTGAAGTTGTTTCTCTTAAGCGATGGCTGTTTCACCCTTGACAAAAGCCTCCTTGTATATACAAAATATCAGGGACAGAACTATGATGCAGCTTTGAAGCCTCTTCTAATTACCACAGGCAAGGAAAACATTCTGGTAGATACTGGAATCGGACAGTTACCAGAAAAATACGAAAAGTTTCACGTTGTGAAGAGAGGACGAGACCAAACGCTCAAAGCCCAACTAGAAAAACACGGTTTGACACCAGACGACATAAGCATAGTCGTTAACACACATCTCCACTTTGACCACTGCGGCAACAACCACCTCTTTCAAAAAGCGAAATTCTACGTGCAAGCCAAAGAACTTCACTATGCGTACGCTCCAGACCGCTTTCAAAAAGCCGCCTACATCAGAGACTTCTTCAATGTAAAAATTGAGTACACACCTGTTGAAGGAAGATACAAAGTAACAGATAACGTAATCCTCGTTCCCACACCCGGCCACTCTCCAGGACATCAGTCTGTCCTCATAAAAATGAAGGAAAGAAATTATGTATACTGTAGTGACGCCGCCCCCCTTCGGGAGAACTTGGAACAAAGAAACATTCCTGGAGTCCTCTACAGAGCAGATCAAGCATTGAAATCCATAGACATGCTTAGAACCATTAGAAACGCGGTCTACATTTATTCTCACGACAATGAACAGCTGACAATAATTTAGGTTTCATAGGCTTACGCTCTTAAGGGGAGAAAGGATAATGCGGGTCCGAAAGTTTAGAGTCAGCGACATTGAAAATCTAATTGAAATTTTGAGGTTAAATGACCAGTATGCATGTCCTGAGGTTGATGGTCCTGACGCAATGAAAAGGATACGGTTCTGCGAGGCTGCGGTTTTTCTTGTCTGCGAAATTAACGGCAGAGCCGTTGGATTGATAAGAGGTGTTTACGACGGTTCAAGAGCTCTTATTCATCAACTTTCGGTTCATCCGAAGTATCAAGGGAGAGGTATAGGAAAAGCATTGGTGATGGCAATTACCACAGAATTTAGAAAGAGGGGTGCTCCGAGTGTGTCCGCCACAGTGACTGAAAGAAGCCTCGAGTTTTGGAAAAAGGTTGGATTTGAAAACGTTCAGGTTTTCCTTGTGCTTGCCTATCCCATTGAGAAGGTTTTGAAGCCACAACTATGAAGGCTTAAAGAAGTATCGGGGCCACATGGGCCATTGGGAAGGCACTGTCTTGTCAAAATCTACAGTGAGGTCCATGCCAATCTTGATCTTTTCTAGTTCGATGTCCCTAATCATGCCTGGTAGATTTGGGCCGTCTTCTAGTTTCACGATGCCTACAGCATAAGGCGTCATCGACTGAAACTGTGGGGGTGCGACGTGAATCACCGTGTAGGTCAAGAGTTTGCCCTTTCCTTTGAGTTCGACCCATTCAAAATCTTCTGAGAAGCAGTTCGTGCATACTGGTCTCGGTGGCAGAAGCAATGTGTCGCATTTTTTGCATTTGGCAGCCATCAATTTCCCTTCACTTATGAAGTGATAGAAGCTTTCTATTGTGAAGAGGTGAGTCTCTGTCATTTCTATCCTCTTCTATAAATGTGAACTGTTGCGGTGGCGCCTGAACCGCCTACGTTGTGGGATAGGCCGATTTCTGCGTCCTCTACCTGTCTTTTCTCGGCTTGGTCTGTCAATTGTAGGTATATTTCGTAGGCTTGTGCGGTTCCAGTTGCTCCAACTGGATGTCCCTTGGACTTTAGTCCTCCGCTGGTGTTGACTGGAATTTGTCCGTCAATTTGTGTTTTGCCTTCTTCTACTAGTTTTCCGCCTTCTCCGGGTTTGCAAAAGTTCAGGTCTTCGTATGCGATGATTTCTGCTATTGTGAAGCAGTCGTGAACCTCAGCCACATCCACGTTGTTAGGCTTTACTTTTGCCATTCTATAGGCTTCTTGCCCAGCAAGTTTTCCCGCTTTTAGAGTTGTTAACTCTTCTCTTTCGTACAAGCCTATAGTGTCGCAGGCGTGTCCTGAGCCGATTATGTGGACTGGTGTGTCTGTGAATTTTTTCGCGAGTTCTGGTTTTGTCAGGATTAGGCAGCTGGCTCCGTCGGTTATTAGGGAGCAGTCGAACAGTTTTAGGGGCCAAGCGACCACTCTGGAAGATAAAGCCTGTTCTAGCGTTATTTCTTTTTGCATGTGGGCCTTTGGATTTAAGGAGCCATTGTGGTGGTTTTTTACGGCTATCATCGCCATTTGTTGTTCTGTTGTGCCGTGTTTGTGCATGTGGGCGGTTGCCATGAGAGCGTATAACCCTGGGAATGTTATGCCGTGCCACTGTTCGAAGGGGAAGTCTGATGCCATGGCTAAGTACTCGGTTACTTCGGGCGTGGTTCGGTGAGTCATTTTTTCGACTCCACCCACCATGACAATGTCGTGTAAGCCTGAGAGGATGGCGAGAATTGCGCATCTTAGTGCGACTCCGGATGAGGAGCAGGCGGCTTCGGTTCGTATCGCTGGTATCGGTAGTATGCCAGCCCAGTCTGCTAGGGTTGCGCCTGTGTGTCCCTGGTGCTCGTAGGATTCTCCCATGTGACCCACGAAAAGGGCTTTCACGTCTTTTTTGGGTTCAAGGTTTGGGCACCTTTCGAATGCTTCTTTGACGGCTTGGGCGAAGAGTTCTCTGCCATACAGTCCCTCCATTCTACCGAACTTGGATAGCCCAGCTGAAACAATGGAGACTAACGGTTTGCCAGTCATATGTTTAATCCTCTTATAGGGGTGAGTTTTCGTTGTGAAGTTCCGTATATAAACCTAAACAAGTATTAAAGGCGTTCCAGAAAGGTTTAAACATTTTTTACGACTTTCTAATTACGTTCTTTAACATGCTTCCAGTTGCATACGTGCGAGAAAGGAAGTTTCTTCTGCTGCTTTGATGAAAAATGAACTCAATTTGTCTCTTATCCAACCATCCAGTTTTGTATTCTGCAAGAATATAGAGGAAGGAACCGATCTCTTTATTATTAAATTCTTTAAACCAAATTCGGTTAAGGCGTTTTCAACTGAAGAAAAGGGTTCAGGGTACCAGATAAGACCTATGAACCAACATTTACATGAAAAAATTTGAGTGGAGGGGTCATGGTGGGTACTTCACAATGCTCTCTCACTTTATTTTATGCGTTTATTTCATCACCTAAGAATGTGCAGTTAACTAATCTCGATTCTTAAGAACTATTTCATTGGTTTTTCGTACGTCTCGTACACTGTTGCGGCTTTCGGATCTATTCTCCTAAGTTCTGTTGTTGCCAGTTCCTTGATCTCAGTGGTCGTTATTCCTTCCCACGCTCTACGTTCAACTGTTTCAGCAACCTTAGTTGCATGTTCCTCTTTAGCTCCAGCCTTTCTCAAAGAATCTTTCAGTTTAGCCCTGTCAAAATTCTCAGAACGTTTTTTTACCTTTACCAAGGAATCACCTCCAGCTGATTTTTATAGTCTTGTTATGTCTTTCTCAAGAAATGGTTAATCTATTTTATGAACTACATATTCAGATTAAGAAGGAAAGTTTAGGGTAAAAGCATAGTTTATTTTTTGTTTGTTTAGTGATGAAATCAGCTTCTTGATGTGGTCTTTCTCCATTCGTTAAGCTCCCTAATCGTATGTTGAATCTCTTCTTTGGTTATACTCTTTTTTTCTTGTTTCAGGCTGAGAAGGAATATGTCATAGGCGATGTCGGCTAGGCCTAGCATGACGTCTAGGCTGGAGTGTTTGTTTAGGACTTTTTCGATGCGTTTTGCTCTGTACGCTGGATCTTTCATGCTTGCGTGTCTCTCAGGTTTCTTTCATGTCTTAGCAGGTAGTTAATTTTTCTGGTAAGATGTTGTGATGGTGGAAGTGTTGTGTAGTCGGCAAATGGGTTATGTATGTTGCTCGTAGGGGTTTCGGGACCAAGACTCGTCATGAAGGGTGGAAGGCATCGGGGACCAGAAGGAGTCTTGTACGACGCGGAAGCATGCATCGACGTAGCCCTACAGAAATAACCACGCAATACCTGCTTGTTGATGGAAAAGGTTCATTCAGTAAACCTTATAAGGTTGATTTTAAAAAATCAACCTTTAGTGGTTTAAGTGAAGGCAAAGTGCGTGATCACCGTTGACATTAAGAGTTCTACTTCATTGGGCGGTCGTCAGAGGAAAATCGTACAGAAGAGCGTTTTTGATGTTATTGAAAAACTGAAGACCAGATTTGATAGGTATATTTTGAGTGTTGGGATGACAGCTGGCGATGAATTCCAAATCGTGGTTAATTTTCCTGAAAAATCGATTGACATTATTGCGTTTATTCAGCAAAGCTTGCCTGCGCGATTTTATGCTGGGGTCGGCGTCGGTTCCATTGAATCTGTTAGTGGCAAACTGTCTCCTGCGGAAATGTATGGAACTGCCTTTTATCGATCGCGAGATGCTTTGAACCAAGCTAAAAAGAGGAAGGTTGATGTTGTCTTCAGCGTTGGAGATGAAAGCCTTGATTTGGAGGTCAACACTCTGATTGAACTCGCTCTGTTTGTTCGAGGCAAATGGACTGGTAGGCAGAGAGAGGTTTTGGATTATATTGAATCTCATGAGGGATTGACGCAGGCTCAAATTGCTAAGCACTTTGAAGTTTCAAAGCAGGCGATATCAAAAATTATGCGAACTTCGGGGTTCGAATCTTTACGCAGAGGAAAACGTCTCGTCGCCACACTTCTCGCAAATCTGAGAGAAAAATAGGGCATGAGCAGGACTGTAAACCTTAAAAGGTTTATGGAACTAAATCAACCCATAAGAGTTGACTTAAGAGTGGCGCCGATTGAAACATTGATCAAAGGGGTTCTCTATTTGGTTGGATACCTCGTCGCAGTTTTCGCAGGTTCACCGTTAGTCAACGCCGTCCTATCGAAACTGGAACTGACCAAAGAACAAAAAGAGACGCTGTCAGGCATCAAAGGAGCAGGGAAAATCATAGGCATGCTGGAAAGAGTGATCACAACCACGTTCATGTACTTGAACGTGCCCACGGCTATAGCTATTATATTTGCAGCAAAGTCAATCATCCGATTTGAATCAGCTAAAGAACGACACTTCGCCGAATATTATCTTATAGGAACTTTAACAAGCATAACCTTTGCAGTAATCACAGCCGCGTTCTTTGCGTATCTGGTAACACTGTTGCCCTAAACACTAAAAGACTGAAGAGGATGATGGCTTAATCGACAAGCGCGTTGTCTATGTGCTCGTAGGGTTTCTGGACCGAGACTGGTCATGAGGGGTGGAAAGCATCGGAGACTAGAAGGACAGGCGGAGTAAAAAGAATAAGCTTGTCTCTACTATTGGTGTTAATGTGTGGTTTGTTCGGTGTTGGTGGGATGTTTTCTTTCTTGTTATTGGGGTGAGTGATGTTTAGGATGTTCATGGATGCATGGTCTCGGCAACTTGGGGTGGTGTTTTGAATGATTAGGCTTGTTTTTGGTTTGATGGGTCTTATTCATGGTTCTTGTGTGAGATTCTGTGGCGACTGTAAAAATGTTTCATAAGCGTTAAATATTCAGTGTGTCAATTGTGATATTCAGTTTGTTGAGTTTCTTGTTGTTTAGGCGATGAAGCATAACAGTAATTGAGAAAAGGGGGAAATGGAGAAAATTGGGAAGGAAAGCAGAATCGGGAATAATGCTTCTACTACTAATAAGCATGTTAACGTTGGCGTTTAATATTCAAACTGTTAGGGCAAATGGAACCATTTACATTAGGGCTGACGGCTCAATAGACCCACCAACAGCACTGATATCAACTGTTGACAATGTTACTTACACCTTCACTGACAACATTAATGATCCTATTGTAGTGGAGAGAGGCAACATCATAGTGGATGGAAACGGATACACACTTCAAGGCTCAGGAAGCGGATACGGTTTTAATCTAACAAGCATAAACAACGTGACAGTCAAAAACGTGGAAGTTAAGGCTTTCGGGTGTGGCATCTATCTACGTAATTCCCCAGACTCATCTAACCACACGCTCATTGGCAACAGCATAACAAACAACGACTATGCCGGCATCTCTCTCATTTCCTCTTCAAACAACACTATCTCTAGAAACAACATAACAAACAACGGATGGTTAGGCATCGATCTCTGGGACTCGTCTAGCAACAAGATTTTTGGGAACAACATAACAAACAACTACTGCGGCATCTCTTTCTCGGCACATGGTTTCAATAACAACATTGCTGACAATAACATAATAAACAACACAGAGCAGGGCATAATTCTTGCTTGTTCTTCAGACAACACTATTTCGGGGAACAATATAACGTCAAACGGCTTTGCTGGCATTGGAATTTATGATTCTTCAGACAACACTATTTCTGGAAACAAGATAACAAACAACCCTCAGTATGGCATCTATCTCTATATTTCTTCAGACAGCATTTACCATAACAACTTTGTCAACAACACAATTCAGGCCTACGCCGAGGAATCGCTAAGCATTTGGGATGATGGTTATCCTTCTGGCGGCAACTACTGGAGCGACTACAATGGAACAGACTTGTATAGCGGTCCTTATCAGAATGAAACTGAGTCCGACGGAATAGGTGACACAGCGTACAATATTGATGCAAGCAATCGAGACCGATATCCCCTTACTAAGCCTTGGTCAGCGCCTTGGAGTGACTGGAAGCATTATCATAACTATCCGGAAGTTGTTAGAACACTTATTTACTTAGAAGAGCTATATCCAGACATCGTGGATGTCTTTTCCATTGGCAAGAGCTGGCGAGACGGAGACATCTACTGCATTAAGCTAACAAACGAATCCAATACACATCCAAAGCCCAAAGTGTTCTTTGTTGGTTATCATCACGCCCGCGAGCCTATTACGGCAGAGCTAGCCTTATACTTCGCCGTAGACGCTGTAACCAAATTCGGCACCAACGAAACCATAACTCACATGCTAAACTACAGCGAAATCTACATAATCCCAGCACTAAATGTAGACGGCTTCAACGCCGTCAAACAGAATGAGTGGCAACGCAAAAATGTTCACCCATACGACGAAGATGGAGACACCCTACTCGACGAAGACCCGCCAGACGATGAAGACGGAGACGGCTACATAGAAGACCTCTACTTCTGGAACGGCACCTACTACGAATTCATCAGGTGGGAAGGCATAGACGATGATGGCGACGGTTTATTAAACGAAGACTGGGTTGGAGGCGTCGACCTAAACAGAAACTACGATTATCAATGGAACGCCACATGCGAAAGCGGAAGCCCATACCCATGGGCAGAAGACTACCGAGGACCAGCCCCATTCTCAGAACCAGAAACCCAAGCCATAAGAGACCTAGCACTAAGCCACGATTTCAAATACGCTATAAGCTTCCATTCTGGCTCTGAAGTAATAGGATACCCATGGGGATACACAAACGCACCAACACCACACGACGCAACTTTTGGGGAAGTCGCAGGAAATCTCTCTGCACTTGTTGGAGCGCCTTGCGGACAAATCGGCAAATATATGTACACCACGTCAGGGTCATGGGATGACTGGATGTACGGCAACAGAAGCACATTCGCCCTCACATGCGAAATCTACACAAACAACAGCGCATGGCAGTACGAACCCGGACCAGACCCAGACACATGGTGGGAAAAAGGCGTCTTCCAATTCTTCAACCCAGACCCAAACAACATCGAAACCGTAATCCACCGCTGGCTACCAGTATTCACCTACATCACAAACAGAGCCATAACAGAAGCCTACGACATAGCCACACCCGATGTAACACCTCTCAAAACGATAGTTGGACAAAGCTACACCATGAACATAAACGTGACAGCCACAAACCAAGGCGAGTTCACAGAAAACTTCAACGTCACAGTTTACGCAAACACAACCTCTATTGCATCACAAATCGTCACTCTCTCAAGCGGAAACTCTACAACCGTCACCTTTACTTGGAACACTACTGGTTTTGCTAAGGGCAACTACACCATAAGCGCCTACGCTTGGCCAGTCCCAGGCGAAACAGACACAACAGACAACACATACGTAAACGGTTGGATCATAGTCGCTATGCCAGGCGACATAACAGGCCCTGACGATTGGCCAGACGGAAAAGTTGACATGAGGGACGTCTACCCTGTGGCAAAGGGCTTCGGAGCCGTTCACGTCACAGACCCCAACGATCCTAGACGTTGTGAGTACTGGCACAAGACGCCGTGCGCCTCGTGCCCCCACACCCCAAACGCAGACATAAACGACGACGGAAAGATCGACATGAAAGACGTGTACGTGGTAGCGAGAAACTTCGGAAAAACAGACCCATAATCATATCATCTTTCCTAATCTATTCAAACATACTCGGTTTGTATAAGACGCTGTTCCCTTCAGCCCCTCCCTTATCAGAGGTCACACACAAAACCACGTTTTTCACTTCTAATCGAAACTGGTCCTGACGGCCATCCCCTCTCCAGGTAGCCGTGCAGGAGCGGTGGCTTTGTGGTTGAATGTGTTATATGGAAATTCTTATATTTATGGGAATCTTAGAATTTGTTGCAGAGATGAAAGAATGGTTAAAACCGTTGAAATGGATAAATCTGGTAGAGTGGTAATACCAAGAGAGATAAGGCGAACTCTCAAAATGAGCGGAGAACAAACCTTACTCATAGAAGTTCGAAAAGAAGAAATCGTGCTGAAACCGTTGCATCTGAAGAGTGACCCAGTTGAGGCGATAGCAGAAATGAATCTACCTATCGCTACATGGAAAGAGATAGAAAAACAAATCGAAGAAGGTGTTCTCCAGGAGTAGTCTGCGATTGAGAGCCGAACAGTACTTCCTCGACGTAAACATCGTGATCTATGCTGCCGGAAAACCAAGTGAATACAAGGAACCTTGCACAAAAGTCTTACATAACATAAGGACTGGAAAGCTGTCGGTCGCAATAGACACGGAGATAGTTCAAGAAATTCTATACCGATACCACCGCATCGGACTACACGAAGAAGCCATCAAGTTGGCGTGGTACCTGCTAAGACTCAAACCCAAAGTCCTGCCCATATCACAAAGAGACGTAGAAAGTTCCATACAACTCTACCACAAATACTCAATCAAGGGCATTCCACCCAGGGACACAATTCACTTGGCAACGATGCTTAACAATGAAATCAGAAAAATAATCACTGTAGACAAACACTTTGGCGAAGTCATCACCGAAGTAAAGAGAGTAGACCCAAGAGAAATAGCTTGACACAACTTTATCTAAACGGACTTCGTGGTTGCAACTATTTTGGAATTATGAACAGGCGTGGTTCTGGTTGTTTTTCTTTTGCTGCGTAAACGGCTAGTGCCAAAGCCCAAAGCTGGTCGTCGTGTGTTCCAGGCGGATGATAAAAAGTCATCACGCCCTTTTCCTCAGGCTTTTCAGTTGGCTTAGCCTTCCCAAACCTGTACTGCTGCTCATTAATCTGCGATAAAAGAGTTCTATCAAGTGGATGACAGAACTAAAGCCAAAATACGAAAAGGTCTTTAGTTGCACGAAGGCAAAATTGTGACGTTTCATTACGATGAGGAGGCTGACACTCTTTTTGTGCATTTTGAGTATCCTTCTAAGAGTGTTGACAGCGAGATTGTGGACACGCACGGTGAAATTGTACTGGGTTTGAATGGGAAAGGGCAAATAGTCAACGTGACAATAATAAACGCAATAACACACAAAGAGACATAATACTAATGAATCGGTATAATAATTGCAATGCTGGACCCTCCGACGAGAGTTCGAATCTGTCCCGGACTACCATTGCTTAAGCATGAATTCATACTTTTTTGCCTTGGGATTCGCGGATTTCTTTGAGCATCTGTTGTTTTAGGGCTGTGATGAGTTGGTGCGCTGACTTTCTTCCAGTTGGTTGCGGTCGATTACGGTTCTGTGTGGCTCTGTTAGGGTTAAATCGGTTAAGCCACTATCCCTTTGTTAAACTTTATCAGCATAGGGTTCAAATAGTATTTGGTCTTTCCAATGTCTGATGAAGAAATATTCGAAGATATACGCGGAAAAATCATGGATTTAGCGAATAAGAGCAATGGATTGTTCTCATCAATTCAAAGAAATTTTCTTGATATCATGCATTTCTTAGATACATATCGAAAGAAGGGAATTGTTCCTGAAGGGGAATACAGACAGAAGGGAAATCTATTTCGTGATTTAATTTCAGGACTTATTGAGAAAAAGTGTGGATTTAAACTAAGAGATAGGAAAGTGCTAGGATTAACCGATATTCATGATCTTGATCTAGTTTTTCTAATAGGAGATAAGCTCATTTTAGCGGGTGAAGTAAAAATGCTCGGTACCCCATCACATATAACAAGTGATGGCGAACGAAAACCACCCAGAGGCGGAAGCGTTGATCTAGACAAAAGATTGAAAGAAGTGAAGTATACGGCTATTGATCTAAAACTTAGATATGGAGGCGTGGACATTGGAAGATGGAATGATTGGATTGCAAGAGCTAGCCCAAATTTTTATTCAATATGGGGATGCATGGTCACGGATGCTCCGGATGCCATTAGAAGAAATAATGTTGAGCTAATGATCAGCAAATTTCTGAAACTTAGGAATTATAATAATGGGGTTGGGGTGCTTTTCTACCATGAACAGAATGAGCATTATGTAGAAGTTTTAGATCGACGATTAGAGGAAATAAAGATTGATGAGATTATTAAAGAGATCTGCAGGAATCTTAAATCAACATAGCTTATCAAGTTTTCATTCTTGTCATACGTCTTTGTTTCACGGTTTCGTAAGCCTCCTTAAGCAGCTCCAACTCTGGCAGAGACAACCTCAAACATCCTTCAAGTAAAATTGCATCTATTATCTGCAATACGGAAGTGTAATGCCCTTTTCTGAGATATCTATCGATATCTTCAACTTTGCTATCAAGCTCTTTGATTATTGCTTCATCTCTGGGAATAATCATGAACATTCCTTCTGCTTCTGTTGGTTCAAGCTTGAGCACCCCTCCTCCATAGCTTCTTCCGATAAGCTCAGCGCTCAGCATAGTAAAGGTATTGTAGAAGCTTGCGATAAAGGCGGATTGATTGATTTCTTTCTTCACAAAGACTGAATGTATGGTATTTGCATTGGAGACACGTGCATCGTTTTTTACAAGTCTGGGTGTGTCGTTCGCCATGTATACTAGAAATGCATCAGAGATTTTAACATAAGGCACCGAATACCAAAGATCTCTTGTTCTTATCTTATAGCGCTTTTTTATGTCTAATGTTTCAGCATGCTCAAGATATTTCCATACATTATAGTTTTGAGCCTCCTGTGGTGGCAGTGGTACACAGAGAAGTTGACATTTTTCTTCTTTATTACATAAAGCTAACCAATCACTTGTTGTAAAAAGAACTCCAGGGATGTGAGTTGCTTTGGCTATGGCTGGTTTCAAGAATTGTTTCTCAATATTCCATTTTTCGACTTCATTTTGTGTTAGCAGAAAGTAAGAGTTGGCTCCTGTTACAAAACCTATGTCGACTCGTGCATTGTCTCCGAACTTTGCAACATCAGGTTTATTGATTAGTTTAAAATAGAGCTTCGCATGATTCTTTTTCAAAAGAAGAGGCACCCATTTCTCACCAAATATCTCAAATGCATTTTTGAAAGAATCTCCTTGGTTAAATTGAATCGCATCTAGGCACGATTCATCTTTCAATTTTATGATAGTAAGACCACTTTCTTGTCCTGATTTTTCTGCCAAAATGAGAATTGTATCTTCCAACACCTCTGGAAAGACACGTTTATCAAATAATATCAAAGATACTTTGGCGAAAGTTTCCAGAAGCCAATCTCTCATTGGAGCTGCATACTGAACTTGCATCAACTCAGCTGGAATCACCATCGCTAAGCGCCCATTGTCACGTAAGAATTGCGATGCATGAGTCACATAAGGAGCCCAAGAACTCGCCAACTCAGAAAATTTGATTCCAGCGTCCTCAGCTTTTTGGAGTGCCTTTTTACGCATGGACCCCTTGAAAGTCTGATAACGAATGTAAGGTGGATTCCCAACAATTACATCAACATATGGAACATAAATGTTAGTATTGACATTTGTCTTTCTCAGACTTGGTAACATATCAAAGAAATCGACGTTGTAAATTTGAACAGGCTCTATTCCAGACAAATCAGCCAGAGTCTTTATGGTTTTTTCCCATGAGAAAACGTCAAGCTCAATACCGTAGAGCTGTTCAACAGCTTGTTTTGAAGACGCACCCAGATTAACTAATCGCTTGAAACTTTCCTCTAAAAAAATTCCCACCCCTACCCCTGGATCTAAAACTAAATCTTGTTTATCGCGTATCGCCCAATTAGCTAAAAACTGTGCTATCTTTCTGGGCGTGTAGAAAGCACCCATTTCTTTACGCGATTCGCGATTTTGCATGTTCTCTGTCAACAAATAGATCAACTATTCCCTTTTCATTAATCTATTGTTTCTCCCTAAATATTTATTATTGTGTTTCTCGAACGATCCCTTAGTTCCTTCACAGTATGTCAAGTCCTCTATCCGGAAGAATTACATGTTAGTGTGAAGACTAAGAATTGACAATGATATCTGGGATTACTCAACCATCACCGCTCATCTCAACCACAACAAACACAAGACAAGCATCCTACATTTAGAATTAACCACTGAAAGGAAAACAACCAAGCGGAGAGAGACAACCGAAACTAAACCACCCAATAAGTACCCATTAAATCACCCACAAAACACCCTCAAACCCAAGCCAAACACAAAAAGAAACAACAACCAAACCAAAAACAGAACCCAAAACACAAAAAAACCAACAACCCTCTCCAACAAAAAATTTCTCCCACACACAGAACACATAATCACTATCCCTCGAAAGTTTTATAGTCAATGAGCCCTTACAATACTAACTTCTTCAATTAGAATGGAGTGAAAATTGTTGAAGGATGTCGCTATAGTTGGTGTTGGTTGCACTGGATTTAGACCAATCACATCCGACGTATCTTACAAGGAAATGATGTTCGAAGCAGCAGTAAGAGCCTACGAAGACGCAAACGTTAATCCAAGAAAAGACATAGACGCATTCGTCACATGCGCCGAAGACTACTGGGAAGGCCACAGCATCTTCGACGAGTTCGTCCCAGACCAACTCGGAGCAGCCCTAAGAAACCTATTCACAATAACGGCAGACGGCCTATATGGACTAGCAACCGCCTACATGCTAATCCGAACAGGCGAATTCCACATCGTCGCCATAGAAGCTCACAGCAAAGCCTCAGACATACTAACCTACGCAGACGTCGTAGCCTTCGCCTTAGACCCAATCTTCAATCGTCCTCTTGGCGGTCATCCCTACTATGTGGCTGGCTTGGAGATGAGCCGTTTCTTACACGAAACCTGCTCCACAAAAGAACAGTGCGCACAAGTCGTGGTAAAGAACAAGCGAAACGCCTTGGATAATCCCTTTGCAGGGCATCCAGCAAACATCACCATGCATCAAGTCCTTGAATCCGAGCCGTATTTCTATCCTCTGAGTCGCCTCGACATCAGCCCTCTTGCCGACGGTTGTATCGTCATGGTCTTGGCTTCCGGAGATGTTGCACAGAAACTAACAGACAAACCAGTATGGATAAGGGGGGTTGGATGGAACACAGAAACGCCTTGTTTGGAAACTAAGAATTGGGGAACTGCTGTGTACACAGAGTTGGCTGCGAGGATGGCTTACAAGATGGCAGGTATAACCGATCCGAGAGACGTAATTGAGTTTGCCGAAGTAAATGATATCTTCTCATACAAAGAACTTCAGCATCTCGAAGCCCTACAGTTATGTAGATGTGGAGAGGCTGGAAAACTCACCGAGGAAGGCGCAACAGAGAGAAACGGTCGTTTACCCGTTAATCCTTCAGGTGGGTTGCTTGGAATGGGCTTCGGATTGGAAGCGTCAGGGTTGCAAAAGGTCTTTGAGGTGGTTCTGCAACTGCGGGGCGAAGCGGGCAAAAGACAACTCAATGGGGTTGAGAATGGTTTGGCTCAAACGTGGCGTGGAATTCCAACAGCAAGTGGTGCAGTAGCAATCTTAAGCAATTGTTGAGGTGATAAAGAAATGTTTCTTAAAAAGCGAGTTGCAGTTGTTGGAGCTGGACTAACCCTCTTTAGGCGGAATCTGAAGGAAACCGGCAAAGAGATGTCTTACGAGGCGACTAGGATGGCTTTGGATGCAGCGGGACTTGAGTTAAAAGACATCGAGAGTGTTGTCATGGGAACCGCTCCAGACGCATTTGACGGCGTCCACATGAAGGGCGAATACTTGGCTGATGGGTCGGGGGGCTGGCGCAAACCCTACAGTCGAGTTTTCGTTGGCGGCGGCACAGGAGTTTTCGTTGCGGATGCGGGCTGGTGGCACATAGCCTCAGGGCTGTTCGACACTTGTCTGGTGGTTGGTGAAGAGAAGATGTCGTCGTGTTATCCTCATCCAGCTTATGCGTTCACGACTATCTTTGACCCGATCTTGGATAGACCTTTGGGGGTGACGTTGATTTGGATATTTGCCCTAGAGATGCATCGGTACATGCATGTCCATGGTGTTAAGAAGGAGCAGATTGCTCTGGTTTCGGTTAAAAACAAGCGTAACGCTTTGGATCATCCGTGTGCTCAGCTTGCTGCTAAGATAACTGTTGAGGATGTTCTTAATTCGGAGGTTATGTGTTATCCTGTTAATCGACTGGACATTAGTCCAACTAGTGACGGTGCGGCTGCCTTGGTTTTGGCTTCGGAGGATGTTGCTAGAAAGATCACTGACAACCCAATTTGGATCGATGGTGTTGGATGGGGCATTGACTCTACCTACTGGACTAATCGTGACCTCTACTATCCGAAGTATGTGGAGGTTGCGGCTCGAATGGCTTACAAGATGGCGGGCATCAAGAATCCACCTAAAGAAATTGATGTTGCTGAACCTTATGATCCATTTGACTACAAGGAACTTCACCATATGGAGGGGTTGCTGCTCTGCAAGAAGGGTGAAGCCCCAAAACTTACGGAAGAAGGGGTTACACAGAGAGACGGCGACCTGCCAGTCAATCCCTCTGGTGGTTTGCTGGGTGTTGGCAATCCTATTGGAGCGGCTGGGCTGATGAAGTGCTGTGAAATCTTCTGGCAGTTGCGTGGAGAGGCTGGTAAGAGACAGGTGCCTGGTGATCCGAGAACTGGTGTGGCTCAGGCTTGGGGTGATCTCATGCAGTATGGTTCAGTGATTGTGATGAGGAAATAAGAGGTGAATGAGGATGAGTATGAAAATAAAGCGTTATTCTGGTGAGGAAGTGAAGTCTGAGGACATTAAGGCTGGAAGAGTTGGTGCCATTCGTTTCAGACCGAGAATCAAGTATTCTTGGAGTGCTGGAGTAGCCATGAGCAGGTTTCTGGAGGAGTTGAAGAATGGGAGGATTTTGGCAACGACTTGTAACAAATGTAAACGGATAATGGTTCCGCCGAGGGTCTTTTGTGAGCAGTGCTTTAAGCCCACGGATGGATGGGCTTATGTGAGGGATACTGGGAGGATGAATACGTTCTCGATTTCTCATATAGGAGGGGACGCCAGTAGGATAAAGGAGCCGATTGTTGTTGCGGTGATTGAACTCGATGGAGCGTCTAAGGGGATGGGAATCTTACACGTGATGGGCGAAGTGAAGCCTGAGGACGTGAGGTTTGACATGAAGGTTAAGGCTGTCTGGAAGTCTCCAAAGGAGCGGACGGGTGCGATCACGGATATTAAGTACTTCAAGCCTTTGAAGGAGAGATAACTCTATGGCTTTGGACAAGATTTCTGATCCGAGGGAGATTAAGCATTGGCCTGGGCACATGGAGACGGATTATGTTTATACGCATGGGGTTGCTGGTGAACGGTTTTTCAGGGAGATTAAAGAGAACGCTCGGATAATTGGGACTATGTGTAAGCGTTGTGGCATTGTGTACGTGCCTGCGAGGATGTACTGTGAGCGTTGCTTTGAGAAGTTAGAGGAGTGGGTGGACGTTGGTAAAAGAGGCATAGTTCATGCGTTTACTGTTGCTTACATTGACATGGATGGCTGTAGACTAAAGGAGCCTATTGTGTATGCGGTGGTTAAGATGGATGGCGCTGAGGGTGGACTAGTGCATAAACTCGGTGAAGTGAACCCTAATGAGGTGGAGATTGATATGGCTGTTGAGGCGGTTTTTAAGCCTAAAGCTCAGCGTGAAGGGTCCATAAACGACATTAGATACTTTAAGCCAACAAAGTAACCATCACATTCTCTCTTCTTTTTTGATGATGTGCTTAGAGTGTCTGTCTGTCTAGGTCTAGTATAGAGGGGGAGGGTGGAAGGAGTTTGCGTCTTTACGTTTGCTCTGGATGAGAACGTTGGGGAATTTGGTTTTCATCATTAGTTGGGGAAGAAACCGTGATTTTAGCTGTTTTTTTTTAGAATGGGGTTGATTTATGGATGTTGTTCGTAGATTGTTTTTCTTGGTCCCATAGCTATTACGTAGACTGTTTTGTCCTTCTCTGAGATGTTGTAGACGATTCTGGTTTTTCCTACTCGGAGGCTGTGGTTTCCTTGTAAGTCTCCGTGAAGCTTTTTTCCAGCGTAAGGTTGTTCTCTAGACTTATCAGTGCCCTTCTAACTCTGCCTCGAACATTTTTCGGCAGCTTTTTATAGAATTTTTCTGCTTGGTTTGATAAGAGAACCCTATAACTCAACGGGCTTCTTCCTTCAAAAGCTTACGTAAATCTGTTACCCTTCCAGCTCTGATGTCTTTAAGGCCTTCTTTCATGGCTTCGATCATGTCTGGGTCGCTTAGAATCTCGACTGTCTCTAGTTCTTCTAGAAGTTTTGTGATCTCTTCGAGTTTCTGTCTAGTCTCCAGTATGAGTTTTCGGTCGTTTTCGTCGAGGTGGATGACCTTGGCTGTCATTGGCATCACTGGTTTAATTTTGTTAGCTGTCGCCTTAATAAACTTGTGAGCAAAGGAAGTTTATGGAGTTTTGTGTGTGCGTGTGTGAGAGGTCTAGTATAGAGGGGGGAGGTGTGGAGAAAATTTTTGGTTATCATTATCAACTGCGGAGGGAAACTTTGGTTTTAGCCGTCTGATTTTGAAATGGGCGTCATCTAGGGTTGTGTTAGCGTGAAAATCTGTGAAAGTTGATAACTCTTTTTTTCAAGTTGATGAGAGCAGGATAGTGGTTATATGTGAAAAGAAGGATGAGGTTATTGAGGTTGTCACGGCGTTGTGGGTTGTTGGGCGGAGGTTGAAGAGGCTTGGCTTCACAAGAATATGATTCTACAAGCAATGCGCTCTACATTCGTTTGAAGAGGGGAAGGGTTGCGGAGAGCGAACCGATCTCGGATAACCTGATCCTTGACTTGAATGAGAAAGGGGAGATAATCGGAGTTGAGGTTCTTGGTCCGGCGCCCATAGATCTTACAAAGTTTTCCCACCCAATAAAAATTGTCGCTAAAAGAGCAAGTTCATCGTCCAAAAATTGAACCTTTTCTGAAAGCGTCAATAAGGTGAGGTTCCGTTATCCTTGGAGGGCGGTTTGGAATGCCTTGTCTTTGGCGGCGTCGAATGATACTATTCGTTCTATATCGACTCTTATCGTTACCATCTTTGTTAACTTGAGCAAACCTCGGACAAGCCTCTCAGCTTGGTCTCTTGGGCATAGTTTTTTCGTAAACTGAGATACTTGATGTTAGAATGTCATCATATTCGAGTTGTGCTTTACCATAGATTATGACGCCTTTGACGGGTTGTTTTTCGACATCGATTAGGACCGTAACGTTCGGGTTTCTTTTGATATTCCTTACTTTGGAGCTGGCGGCGGGTGTTGGTATGATGATTTGTTTGTTCTCGTACTTGTAGTTCATGGGAACTGCGTGTATGGTTCCGTCTTTGTTGTGGCTGCAGAATCTTGCTATTCTGGCTTCTTTGAGCAAGGGTTCTATCTCTTCTTTTGTGAGGGGAGGTGATTGCCCAGTGTACACCAACTCTATACCTCGTATCAAAGGGTGTTGTTGAAGAATATATAACAATTTATTTTCGAGAGAAGGTACCAGCAGTATCAAGTGGTTTCCAGATGGGAAGTAGTCAATGAATCTACAGTCTCTACACTTAGCCATAATCAATCATTATCTAACATTGACTGGTAACACGATTCATTAAATAGAAGGATGTTTCTGAAATTTTAAATATTTGAATGGAATAAACAAAGAAGAACAGGGGAAGGAGATAAATGAATAGGAAATTAGTTTCTGGAATAACGCTGACACTACTGTTGATAAGCATGCTAACTTTGGCATTTAACATTCGACCAGTTAAAGCAAGTATAACCATTTACATTAGGGCTGACGGCTCAATAGACCCGCCAACAGCACCAATTTCCAGCTTGGACAATGTCACCTATACCTTCACACATAGCATCAATAATTCTATTATTGTTGAGAGAAATAACATTGTCGTTGATGGCGCAGATTACACGCTTCAAGGCGAAGGTGAATTTGGTTCTATAGGAATATCCCTTCCTGGAAGGAGCAACGTGACAATCAGGAACATGGAAGTCAGAGCATTTTGCCATGGCATCTGGCTCTCAGGGTCTTCAAACAATATTATCTGTGGAAACAACATAACAAACAACAATTGGAGTGGGATTGGGCTTGATTCTTCTTCTGGCAACAGTCTTAGCAGAAACAACATAACAAACAACGTGTGGGGCATCTGGCTCCGCTATTATTCAGGCAACAACAATATCTCTGGAAACAACATAACGAATAGCTATACACATGGCATCTGTCTCGACATCTCTTCAGGCAACAATATCTCTGGAAACAACATAACAAACACACACGGAGATGGCATCATGCTCAATTCTTCAAACAACAACAATATCTCTGGAAACAACATAACAAACAACGGTGAGGGTATCTTTCCTGTTCTCTGTTCAAGTAACATGATTTGCTATAATAACTTTGTCGACAACAATGTGCAAGTTACTGGTTATGCCTACCCTTCAACCAATGTTTGGGATGATGGTTATCCTTCTGGCGGCAACTACTGGAGCGACTATACTGGTATAGACACCTATAGTGGTCCTTATCAGAACGAGATAGGTAGTGATGGAATAGGCGACACTCCCTATGTTATTGATGAGAACAATCGAGACCGTTACCCGCTAATGAATCCTTGGACACCAATAGAAACCAGTGTCAAAGTGAAGGGTAAGAGTTACCCCGTAACCATAGTTAGCAACACAACAATAGACCAGATGGTTATTAAAGAGAATTTTCTACAATTTAGGTCTTCTGGACCAACAGGAGAAAAAGGATACATACTTGTCATCTTTCCAATGGTAAACAGCACTTCAATTAGAGTTAAAATAGACAATGATTGGCTTACTCCACCACCGTTCCCAGTCATAAATACAAATGGAACACATTACTTCATCTACTTCGAGTTCACATTGAGCACCCATAGTATAACAATTCAATTTGCACCCCCTCCAATTGTCAATGCGACTACAGATATTGACCCTGATACTTTGAACTTGTGCAGTAAGGGCAATTGGATTACGGGCTACATTGAGCTTCCTGAAGGCTATGATGTAAATGATATCAATGTTTCTACTGTTGTGTTGAATGATACTGTTCCAGCTGAATTGCATCCCACCGAAGTTGGAGACTATGACAATGACACTGTTCCTGACTTGATGGTTAAATTCAATAGAATACAAGTTGCAGAGTACATCCTCTCCAAAGGCATAATGACAGGCAACGTAACCTTAACCATATCCGGATACCTCATTGATGGAACGATGTTTGAAGGCAGCGACATCATAAGGGTTAGAATGCCAGGCGACATCAACATTGACGGCAAAGTTGACATCAAGGACATTTTCCTTGCAATCAAAGCATTTGGCTCATTCCCAGAATATCCGAGATGGAATCCAATAGCCGACGAAAATGAAGACAACAAAATCGACATAAAAGACATATTCCTAATCCTCAAAAACTTCGGAAAAACCTATCCATAACAAGCAAAATTTCAGTACATGGAAAACGAGGAATAAACCTACTTCCCCTTTTTTCTGTTATATATCCTCAATTCATAGTCTATCCCAGAGTGAGTAGCATTGTTCCTGCTGTTACGAGAAGAGTTCCAACAACTACTCTCTTGGAAACCCTCTCCTTCAGAAACAGTATGGCGATAATGGCGGCAAAGAGAGGCGTAGTCGACGCCAAAGGCGCAACCACATTAGCCTCAGCATTCTCTAACCCAATGTAAAGGAAAGTATCTCCAACTCCAAGAGATATAACACCACTAAGAAACATCGTAAGAATATTAGATTTTGTTAAATGCCTAATTGAAGACTTCGTTTCTAATGGCAACACAGTCAATACGCCCAACACAGGCAATAGAAAAACCATTCTAACAGACCCAAGAACAAACACATCCGTACCTGCCAAGATGACTTTGAACAGAGTTAAGCCACCAGCCCAGCACAATGCGGTACCCAATGATGCGAGAATCCCAAGCTTTGAGGTTTTCTGCTTGCTGAATCCATTCTCAGCTCGAACTGCCACCAGCCAGATTCCTGAGACCACTGCTGCTGTCCCGAGCAATATCGGAGCAGTTACTGGTTCCCTCAGAAACCCAGCACTGATTATGGCGACGAAGATCGAGTATGAGTAGGCGATTGGAACAGTCTTCGCCACACCCACAGACCGTAACCCAACGAAGTAAAGTGTGTCGCCGACGAGTAACACCATGAGAGAAGAAACACCAATGTATGCTAAAGTGATGGTGTCCAACTCATAAAGGAGACTCCACTTTCCCAAAAGATACAACGCCAGAAAACCGTAGATAGTGACTGAGACGCTCCGAAACAAGTTAAGCGTCACCGAATCCACGTTGAGCAGTCCCTTCTTATACAGAGAAGCACCAACAGCCCAACACAAGGCAGCTACGATAGTCACAAGTTCCCCTAACATATGAGTCTCCTCCTCTAAACAAGAAATCCAAGTAAAAATAACTTTCTAGAGTATGTGAAAATGCCTACCCACACAAAATTCTCTCTCGATAAAATTTATCAGACCTTAGGGTTCCCTAATTTGCTACCCCCTACGTTTTTCCAAAGAGATAGTTTAGCATTCATCGCTACTCTCGGATCGTCAAGGACAAACCACCCAAACAGGAAATTTCAAGTAGAAATAACTTTTTAGGATGCCAAAGAATAAACTTACTAAACTTCAAAGGAGACTGCATCCAATGTTTGACAAACAAAAGCTTACCGACATCCAAAAAGAAAACGAAAGATGGGAAAAAACAACCCTCCCAAAATGGATTCACGATCACCCAGAAAGAAAAAACGACTTTCACACCACTTCTGGAATCCCTATCCAAAGACTCTACATGCCAGAAGACGTGAAAAACCTTGACTATCTGAAAGACTTAGGGTTCCCAGGCGAATACCCCTTCACACGAGGCGTCCACGCAACCATGTACCGCGGCAGATTCTGGACTATGCGCATGTTCTCAGGCTTCGGCACAGCAAAACAAACAAACCAACGCTTCAAATACCTCCTCAAAGAGGGCGAGACAGGATTGAGCATAGCATTCGACTACCCAACAATAATGGGGTATGACTCAGACTCGCCAATTGCCCAAGGAGAAGTAGGTGTATGCGGAGTAGCAGTCTCATCCCTCAGAGACATGGAAACCCTCTTTGACGGCATCCCACTAGACAAAGTAACAACCTCAATGACAATAAACGGACCAGCAGCCATGCTCCTAGCCATGTACGTCGCCATAGGCGACCAACAAGGAGTGCCCAGAACTAAACTAGGTGGCACAACCCAAAACGACCTCCTAAAAGAATTCTACGCCCAGAAACTGTGCATATTCCCGCCTAAACCTTCCGTCAAACTCGTTACGGACATCGTAGAATACTGTACTAAGCATTTGCCACGCTGGAACCCCATAAGCATAAGCGGCTACCACATCCGAGAAGCAGGCTCAAACGCCGTCCAAGAACTCGCCTTCACCCTATACGACGGAATCGCCTACACAGAAGCAGCCATAGAAAGAGGCTTAAAAGTAGACGACTTCGCCCCACGACTATCCTTCTTCTTCGCTTCGCATAACGACTTCTTCGAAGAAATAGCCAAGTTCAGAGCCGCAAGACGACTGTGGGCAAAGATCATGAAAGAACGCTTCAAAGCCAAAAATCCACGTTCAATGTGGATGAGGATGCACGTTCAGACATCGGGATGCACATTAACCGCACAACAGCCCATAAACAATCTCCTAAGAGTTGCATTCCAATCCCTATCAGCAGTTTTAGGCGGTACACAATCGCTACACACCAACTCCTTTGACGAAGCCCTAGCGTTACCATCAGAAGAGGCTGTCAGAGCCGCCCTAAGAACACAGCAAATCATCGCCCACGAAACAGGCGTAACAAACACAGTAGACCCCTTAGCAGGCTCCTACTGCATAGAAGCCTTAACAAACGAGATGGAAGAAAAAGCAGTGGCTTACATAGAAAAAATTGACTCTATGGGCGGCATCATCCCAGCCATCGAAAAAGGCTTCTTACAGAAAGAAATAGCAGACAGCGCCTACAAATACCAGAAAGAAACAGAGAAAAAAGAAAGAATCATCGTGGGCTTAAACGACTACACAGTCGAAGAGGATTGGATACCAATAAAACTGCTAAGAGTACACTCAAAAGTTGAGAAGGAACAAGCGGCAAACCTTCAAAAGATGAAAAAAGAGCGTGACAACAAAAAGGTTAAAGCGGTTCTAGACAAGTTGCACGACGACGCTGACCAAGACAAAAACCTTATGCCAACAATAATAGAAGCCGTAAAAGCTTATGCCACACTAGGAGAAATATGCGATGTACTCCGCAACGTGTACAGCGAATATAAAGAACTGATAGTAATCTAAGAATAGAGGAAAGCGCAATGGCAAAAGAAAGAAAGATTAGAGTGTTAGTTGCGAAGCCAGGACTAGACAGCCACGACAGAGGAGCAAAAATAGTCGCCCGAGCCTTCAGAGACGCGGGCATGGAAGTCATCTACACGGGACTGCGGCAGACACCAGAGCAAATAGTTGAAACGGGACTGCAAGAGGACGTTGACGTGATAGCGTTAAGCATACTCTCAGGAGCCCACATGACCTTGTTCCCAAAAATAATGGAACTCGCAAAGAAGAGAAGACTAGACAACGTTTTAGTCTTTGCTGGGGGAATCATACCCCAAGAAGACGTTCCCGCCCTAAAGAAGATAGGAATAGCAGGAGTGTTTGGACCAGGCACCCCAACTGATACACTAGTCAAGTTTGTCAGAGAAAACGTCCAAAAAAGGGAGTAACATCCCAAGATACCCAAAGAAATGGCACTGTGAGCACGTTGAGTCAAGTCAAGCAACTCGTCAACGGCGTCCTAAAAGGCGACCGAAAATCCATGGCTAAAACGATAACCCTTATCGAAAACAACTTGCCCGGAACGCAGAAGGTAATATCGCTTCTGTATCCACACACTGGTAGAGCCCACATAATAGGCGTAACAGGACCAACAGGCGCTGGAAAAAGCTCCCTTATAGAAAAACTCGTAAAAGAACTGAGAAGAAACGGCAAAATAATCGGAGTCGTCGCCGTAGACCCCACCAGCCCATTCACTGGAGGAGCCTTCTTAGGAGATAGAGTGCGCATGCAAGACCTCAGCACAGACGAAGGAGTGTTTATAAGAAGTATGGCAACAAGAGGCGGTTTAGGCGGATTAGCCAAAGCCACCAAAGACGCCGTTAAGGTTTTGGACGCGGCTGGCAAAGACGTACTCATAGTCGAAACCGTCGGAGCAGGACAAACCGAGGTTGAAATCATAAAAATCGCCCACACCGTTGTAGTTGTGTTGGCGCCCGGATTTGGCGACGACATCCAAGCAATCAAGGCAGGCATCATGGAGATCGGCGACGTCTTTGTGATAAACAAGGCTGATCGAGAAAACGCTGACCGAGCCGTCAGCGACGTAGAGGCGATGCTCGAGATGAATCAAGAGAAGAGGGAGTGGAAGCCGCCTGTGGTCAAGACAACAGCCATCACGGGCGAAGGAATACGAGAACTTCTTGAGAAAATAAGTCAACACAAAGACTATCTTAAAGGCGGGGTTTTGCAAAAACAACGTCTACAAAGAGTCGAGTCAGAGCTTGAAGAGGCAGTTAGGCTCAAAATAACCGAAACCGTCTTGGATGATTTAAAAAGGACACGCGAGTTCAACGAGTTCTTGCATAAAATATTGGAGAGAGAGATGGACCCTAATTCCGCGGCAGAGGCACTGTTGAAACTGAAGTTGAAGAAGGTCGTGAGAGAGAGCCGATGAAACGGTCACGGTTAGAATCGGGTTTAACTCAGGTCTACACTGGAAATGGGAAAGGTAAGACTTCCGCTGCTTTTGGACTGGCGTTACGGGCTATTGGAAGAGGTCTCAAAGTCTATGTAATCCAGTTCATCAAAGGGGGCTTCGACTACGGAGAACTGCACGTTGTTCAGCGTCTTCCAAATCTCAAGATAAAGGCTTTCGGAAGAGGGAAATTCGTTACGCAGATGCCTCCCACTGATGAAGATGTCAAACTGGCCGATCAAGCCTTAGAATTGGCTGAGCAAGTGGTTAATAGTGGTGAATATGACGTGGTGGTCTTGGATGAGATCAATGTTGCTTTACACCTGAAACTGATAGAACTCAAGAAGGTGGTCCGCTTAATAGAGAAAAAGCCGAAGCATGTGGAACTGGTGTTAACTGGTCGTGATGCTCCACCGAAAGTTTTGGAGGTGGCTGATCTCGTTACAGAGATGAAAGAGGTCAAGCACCCCTACACTAAGGGTATGCCGCCTAGAAAAGGAATCGAATACTAAAATCCGCATGTTTATAAATAGTCGTTTGAACTGAGCTTTGGTCGACTTCTGCAAACTGGTTAGTTGTTTTGAATAGGTCACTGACATAGAGGAAGCTAGTCCTCAAAAAAGCAGGCAACCACCCAAAAATCAGTAGATAAACTATAAGATTAGGGGATAGATTTCTTTTGATACATACTCCAGGTACTTGTTTTTATCAGTTATGTTAAATATCGTAACTGAAGCGTCTCGGGTCACACCCACCACATACCCAAACTCCCTAGACCTCGCCACAATATACCAAAGATCACCATGCTTACAATAGTCCTCAAAAAGCGTGGTGCCAACCAAATCCGGTCCATACAGAGACAGTTTGTTCACGTTAGGGATGTCTATGTTATCAAAAAAGGTGATCTTCGTGTCTTCTGGATTTTTCAAGTGAAACTCTCGAAGAGTTTCCGGAGCTATTCTTGCCTCAACAATCTTGCCAACTCTCTCATAAATTGTTTCACTGAGCTTGTTGGCGATGAAGTTAGCTAATCTCTTTTTTTCAACAACTGTAAGGTATACTCGGTCTTTATACAGGGCAAAAGAAAACATTGCCTCCACAGTTCTTGGAAGAGGAACAACCTTTCCTCTGTGAAACGCATGAGTTACGTAATCGTGAGAGTATACGCCGCTAAAGGCGTTCTCGCGAGGCATAAGATTTGCAATCTCTGTGATTAGGGCAAATTTGTAGTCGCCTTCTTCGTAGGGTTCCTCCCTTCTATAGCCCCCGAGCTTTGACAAAACATCAGATAAATGCGTGGGCTCTACCGTTTTGAAGACTTTTCCAGCCGTAACCATATAGACACCTCTTAGTTGTCTTAGTCACCTTATTAGGTTAAAGTGAAGCATAAATATGGTTTTCTAATGAATGACGATTTTTTCTTCTATTAAACACTTAAAGGGTTACTAACAAAATAGCTAATATGGCTTCAGTATATATGTGCCAGATAAAATTGCTTTAATACAAGTCTGTTTTCTATTTAGTGATGCGTTGAGAAGAGGTCCACACACTTGCTCATAAAAGAGATGATCCTCGAAAACTTCATGTCCTACGAGTATGCTAGGATACCCCTTAAACCGGGAGTCAACGTGGTTTGTGGACCCAACGGTTCAGGCAAATCATCCATGTTACTCGGGATCTCGGTTGCACTAGGCCAGTCTTACACCGAACGATCAAAGAAACTAAGCGACTTGATTCGATGGGATAAGGATCAAGCCCGCGTCACTCTCATTTTAGACAACTCTCACAGAAGTGGTCGCCGACCAGTTCCGAAAATCAACAAAGACTACATTTTCTTGACCAGGATTCTGAGGCGGGACGGAAAATATTGGTTTGAACTTGAGAATAGGGCAGCTACGAAAACCGACGTAACTAGGCTTCTCTCCAAACTCGGGGTTGACCCTGAGAACATGCTGATTATTATGCACCAAAACATGGTGGAAGAGTTCACGGTGCTTTCAACCCAAGAAAAACTGAGAATGGTTGAGGCAGCTGTCGGCTTAGAATCCTACCGCAAAAACGTCTCAGAAGCGCAGCGAAAGTTGAGCCGCATTCTCAGCCAAGAAGAGTCGGTTGAGAAACTCTTGGAATCCGCTGAACAGACCTTAAGTTACTGGAGAGAGCAATACGACCGCTACCAACAGAAGAAACAGTTACAGATGAAACGAAGATTTCTTGAAAGGGAACTCGCCTGGGCTGAAGTTGCGAAAAGAGAAAAAACAGTTGCAGAGATAAAGGAACAAATTCAAAGCAAACAAAATGAAGCCCTGCAAATCGAAAAGGAAACAGAAATAACGGGTAATCGACTAAATCAACTCCAAACAAGCTTACGACAGAAAAGAGACCAGTGGCGAACCATTCTTGAGGAGCGACTTACCCTCGAACATGAGAGAGCAAAGCATGAAACCAGCCTTCTAGTAGCCAACCAAGCCATAGAAGAAGCCAACTCATGGATAGAAACCCACCAAACAAACATGAAGGAATGTCTAAGCAAAATAGAACAGTTAGAGACTATGCTTCGCGAAACCCCAAATCCAACCGACGTTAAAACTCAGTTAGCGGAAATCAAAAGCGCCTACAAAAATTTGGACGACGCATGGGCTGACCAGTTCAACTCCAAAAGAGAGCACCTGAAAGATTCGCTTGAAAACTTCAATGAACAATTGACAAAACTAGACAACCAAGTAACCAAAATTAAGACGGATATAGAAAACCTAAATTCTGAAATTGAAAAAATCTACACCTATATCATAGACCACAAAATCAACATAGCCTTACTAAACTATCGGAAAGAAAACCTCGTAGGGATTTTAGAAAAACTGAACAAAGAACTCCGAATCTCCCTCTTGGATTTAGATGAATCCAAGAAAAGAGCTGAAGAAACTGGTCCACAGATAGTGCCAGTCAAGAGTATTATGGAAATCTTGGATGAAATGCGAGTAACTGATGGACACCTTGCAGCTCTAGTAGACATTTCTGAGGATATTGAACGCATGTATGAATCCTACTCAAAACTTTACCTAGAATTAAAAGAAAAAGCTCGAATGGTTGCAGAAAACCGAGAGAAAGCACTTGAAGAAGTGAAAACAAGAATGGAAGCGTGGAAAACTGTTATGAGAAGCCTCCTCGACCGCGTTAACCTCAACTATCAAGGAATTCTCGCGATGGCTCAAGCTGTTGGAGAGGTCCGGCTGGTAAACGAACATGACATTGAGGAGGCTGGTCTGGAAATATTCGTGGGCTTCAAGGGAGCTAAGCCTGTTCCCTTGAACTCCTACACTCAGAGTGGGGGAGAAAGAAGCACAGCAACCATGACTTTTCTTCTCGCATTGCAGCAACACGTTCGTTCACCCTTCAGAGCGGTCGATGAATACGACATTCACATGGACCCCAAAAACAGAGAGATGATAGCCGGTCTTCTTGTTTCGTCAGTCAAGGGGTTAGACGCTCAATACCTAGCGATCACGCCGAGCCAAGTAACCTTTGAGGGGAAGTATGTTCACATAATCACGGTTCAAAATGTCGAAGGGACATCCATAATCAAAGAGGTCGCGTAGTTGCATTCAAAAAGGCAGAGAAAAAGAACTGGTAGCGAACATCTTCAACGCATCATCGATTTATGCAAGTCCATCGAGGAAAGGGGTCTCGACCCATTTCTTGTGGACGTAGACGATATTATAGAGGTTATTAGAGAGTATTTCCCAGAGTGGGAGTTACCAGATGAACTCTGCTTGGACGCAGAGACAATTCACAGAATCGCCTCTGTCATCAAACTCCAAAGCGACTGGGTAAAACATAGATCGACATCACTTTACACGGATCCCTTTCTGCTAGAAGAGAAAATACGAAAACTGAGCAAAGTGGAGCTTGCAAATCTCTTCCTTCAAGTTTGGCATCCCATAATCGAGTTTGAGCAAATATCTCCTCACACCCTAGCTGAAGCCATAAAATACTGGCAGAGTCTTCTTCCACTCGACGAGAGATGGCTAAAAACCACGTCACAAAAAATGGAGACTGGAACTGTAACCCGAGAAGAACTGATAAAACAGAGAATTATCGCCGAAAAAGCCTTCTCAGAAGACTTAGAAGCCTTTTGGGAAGAACTAAGGCAGAGGGTGGGAGAGAAGGAGAAGATTCTATACTGGGACTTCGTCGGCGCCGACACCTATGACGAGACAATAAAGAGAGCCTACTTGACAAGTTTCCTCGTAACATACGGATACGCAACCCTAGAAATAAATCCGTTGGAAGAAGAAATCTTCGTAAAACCCTATGAGAAACCGGTTTCAATGCTTGGCAAGGAACAATTGATCTCCATTCCCGTCTCTATAAGTAGTGAAGAATGGATGAAATGGAAAAGAGGTCAACAAAATTGAAGAAAAAAGCCCATTACGCAAGGCAACTCAAGAGGGCGGCGCACCTCTTATTTTATAGGCGCCACAAAAAACCCGGAGTGAAGGGATGGGAACTGAGAAGAAGGCTTGGAGCCGACTATCCCAAGGTTCTCAACCTCTTCGACAGTTACCTGGAAAGACTGGATCTTCAAGTGAAAACCATTTTTGAGGAAGAGAAACCCGGTGAAAAGCCTACTTTGGAGCAACTGGACAAGGCTAGATTTTACGTAACCCTTCGAGGAGGTCTGACCCCCAAAGAGACTAAGATGATGGGTTGGCGCATCGACGACATCGCGGGTCTTGCCACCGCCATCTCGTATATCATTTCAAAGAAGGGACGAGCGCCAAGGGAAGAAGTGGAAGACCTTTTAAGACTCAAACTTCCCGGGTGGAGAGTTGACATAAACATGAATCGTTACATTCGATCCGGCTACCTAGCCGAAGATGAGAACAAACAGCTCTACCTCGACTGGAGAACCCGAGCCGAGATAGATCAGAAGACCCTTATGGATCTACTTTTGTCAACAGATTCACTCAAGAAAGAAGACTATGATTATGATGAAAAACATTAGGATCAACCTTTGAACCCATTCACGCGTGCGCACATTTATCCTCACTAAAAAAAGGGGGAAGGTTGCGGTTTGTTCCTCGATTTTTTGTTTCTTTTAGCAATCTACTGGTTTCCATCCGAAGCCGCGGGCGACGAGGTATATGTCGCGCATGTCGACTTTGTTGTCACCGTTTAGGTCTGCAGTGGGATTCCAGTTTGGATGGTTTAGGTATGTTCCGAAGGCTTTGGCGACGAGGTATACGTCCTTCATGTCTACCTTGTAGTCCCAGTTAAGGTCGCCTATATGGTTCGGTTGGATCTCGTAGTAGCCTTGTTCCACGCTGTGGGGAATCTCGACTCCCTCGTCATCGAGCATCATAGTCTCTATCAGCGTTAGAGCGCATGAGAGCGGAGGCTTCTCTAGGCCTCTCTCCTGGTATATGGTCTTGAAGGTTATGGTTGCTACGGTTCCACTTCCGTTGGGGAACACGTTCCATTGGCCAGCGTCGTTGGGTATTATCATAATGCCGGTTATCGTGTTGGCTCCGTATAGTGGGTCCTCTTCAATGTAGTATATGAAGAAGGTGTCTCCAGCCTGCTCCATGAATGGGCCTTCGGTCACATTCAAGCATTCTAGTAGCGTTGAATTGTAGGTTAATCTGAACTGTAAACTGATGACTCTCCAGCATTCGCTCAAATTGCTGATCGTCACATTGACAGTGAAGGTCTTGTTTAGGCGGCCGGCCTTGTATATCGCTGGTTCAACTTTCAACAAGGGCGCAGATGGGCCGATTCTTACCTTGTCAACAGCCGACCTTGTGTTGTCAGCCGTGTCGGTTTCGCCTGGTACGGTGCTTGCGACAGCGGTTAGGGTGTAGTCGTGGCATGGCGTTACTCCTGTAGTGTCCCAGTCGAATGTTAATAGTTCGGTTGTTCCCGGAGTTAGGTCGGTTATTGATTGTGTGTCTATGAGGTTGCTGTCGTAGTATAGGGATACGTCAAAGGTTTCGTAGGTGTTTCCTTCGTTCTTGGCGGTTACGTCAACTTGTATAGTGGTTCCGACAACTACTCGGACTGCAGAGGGCACGACTTTAGTTATGGCGACGTCGTGGACAAGTGGTGGAACCTTCTTTGTAAGTAGCCATGGACAGTAGTCAACATCGTTGCTGATTTTGTCTCCCGTGCCGCCTGGATTAGATGGGTGTGTTGGACCGCTTGCATCGCCCCACCAGTTGTAGCGGGCATCAAGTACACCTGTAAGGTCACCCGATGCGGTCCGATAGACTCCGTATTGTGTGTTGTTGTAAATGTTGTTGTAATTGACCTTGGGTTTGGCATTCCAAAAGACGGAACCATAGATGTTGTCATACACCTCATTGCATGTTATGTTCATTGAGTCAGATTCCATGTCCATGCCCACGTCGCAGTCGTGAACAGTGTTTCCTATTATTTCTAAGGAGTCTCCACTCTCTATGACTAGGATGCCAGATCCTGACCAAGAGGTTTCGTAATCGCCTGTGAAATCTTTCCAAGAACAGCCGCTTATCTCATTTTCTCTGACAGTTCCGTTAGTGCCACTGTATGTGCCGATATCGATTCCGTTAGGTGCCTCATCGTGGAGCGTTGTGCTGATATTATTTCCTTCAATAAATATGTCTTTTGCGCCCCTAGTAACTATGCCTGCTTTCACGAAGTCTATTATCGTGTTCCCTTTGACAGTTGTTGATGTCGAGTAAGGTCCAGGTCCAAGCCAAATTCCACTACGACCTCCTTCTATAGTGTTGTTGTAGACTTGCGCTCGTGCAGACATGTTGAGGCCTATCGTGTTGTCAAGGATGTTGTTGTAGTTAATAATGTTGCCATCACTGCCATCTTTAATGTTAATCCCTTCGTTGCAGTTCTTTATTTCGTTTTGTTGGATTGTCAAGTTAGCAACGGTATAGAAGTATACACCCATATCTGCTCCATCTATAGTATTGTCTTGAATAGTGTTATCGTGGATTATGCCAAGTGTAGCTGCAATTTTAGTCGTATTACCGCCAAGACCAATGACACCCATTTCTATGCCTACTCCGCTGAGAGCACCGGGGGCGGTTATGCCATTGTTGAGGATCAGATTGTTCGACATGTCCTCATTACCAGTCAGGTAGTCATAGGCTCCATAACGTAAATCAACTCCCAGACCTATGCCGGGACACGTATAGTCAGGTGCTATTGCCGTTGCGGTAATTGTGTTGTTCTGGATGAGGTTTCCAGAGCATACAGTATAAGTTGGTGGGAGTACACCGAGGAAAATCGCTATACCCCCGCCGCCAGCTGCTTCTGTATTGTTTAGCACATTATTGGTTATATCCCAGTCGCTTCCACCCCAGTTTGTGATTCCTTGCACAGCATCATTCACAGTCAAAGAATCAACTATCACATTATCGGCGCCTCTGCTGAAGACGGCAAAGTAGAAGCGCGCTGTTGAATTACAGTTGATTGTGAAGTTCTTCACCTCAGCTCCGTCCGCATTTGAATCGAGCCTAAAAGCAGTGTAAAGCGTGCTGCCAACTTTGTATGGTACTCCACTTGTTATGATAGACACTCCACCTGATCCCCCGATAATCGTCACATTTTTGTCTACTATAGCGCCAGCATAAGTCCCCGCCGCCACGATGATGGTGTCGCCTGAGCTTGCGTTACCTACGGCTTCTTGAATTGTTAGATAATCATCTGGAACGTAGATCACAGCTGGGCTTGCACTTGTCGGTATTATTGACATTGTGATGGAAAAAACGTTTATGAGAAGCATTAGAAACATTGAAATCGCTATTAATCGCTTTTTCATTTTTCTTACTTTTCCTCCTTTCTCTTTCGTTCATGTATTTGTGTCATCACGCCCACGCTGGCGCTCCGAAGGGTGAAAACAAAGAAATCGCAGATAATCTCTGATGGAAATCGAAGTAATTTTAGAATAGCCTCCCTTCTCGCTCAGATAATAGTTTATGATATATATTTAAACTTTGTGAAAGACTTTACTATTCTATGCATCATGGTGAAGATATGATTATAACGGCGTTAAATATAGCACATTATGTATCAAAAATTCATTCAGATTCGTTTTCAACGTTTTCTGTAGAGGCTTCGTGTATCATCTACTCAAGAAATTTAAAAAAAAATTGTAAGTATAATTTACCAAAGTTTCTAGCTACTTTCAACAAAAGATGACAATTTTGTCAAGTGTTGTCGTGATTTTGCAGAGGTCAGCACCTTGATTTCTGGTTTATCCTCCTGGTGCGCCGTGGAATGGGACATATTTCCAGAGAACGTCCCACCAGTCCTCTTCAGTTATAGTTTCTCCGCTGACGAGAATATCCAAGACTTTCTTTAACAGTTCGTGATGCCTTTTCTCGTCCCACAATATCGCGTTCAAGAGAAGTTTGACCTTCTCGTTTTCGACAGTAGGGATTACGTTGCTGATTTTTTCAATTAATTCTGCTTCCATGCGTATGTGCTTTTCCACGAGGTCTCTTTGCTTGTCAAGGTGCTCTTGTGAAAGGGCTTGAGAAACCCTAGTTAACAGCATAACCGCGGCATCATACATCTCTGCGTGCTTCACAGAGTCTAAGGATATTCCCTTTAGAACTCCTTTAACAGCGGGATTTCCTATCTCCCTTAAGGCTTTATTTAATGAGTTTACAATTTTGTTTTCAATTTTTATCTGCTCCCTCAGAAAACTCACCAATTCTTTCGAAGCCAACACTTCACCTCCTCATAGTTATGATCATAATCTGTCTAGTGCCTTAGAATCTTCTTTCTTATCTTCTTATTTTTCTATAAGCAATCAAGACTATGTTTGCGATTATGAGAACCCCGAGAACTAGGAATGGACTGTTAATCAGCTTGTCTTCAAAGGGAACAGGGAGTTCAACAGGAAGTTCGAAAAATATTGTGTCTGTTACGGCGTGAACGTTGGTTGCTCTTATAGGTAGCACAAATCGACAGAGCGGATCAAACGTTGTTGCGGCAGTATAATTATAAAGGTAGGTTTGGTGCACCTCTTCATTTATCGTATAGTTAACGATTTGCCATTCGTCCACTGGGTTCTGGAAATATTCTGCAAAATCTAAGGAAAAGTCGTTTGTCAGGTTGACGTGTACCTTTCTCCATTCAGTCTTTACGTTATAGGTTTCAGTCATTGCGGCTGGACTAAAAGTAGAATCTATGATATCTGAACCACTCAAATAGAAATCCACTCGTATCGACCTTGTAGAGTTGTTAAAAATCTCCTTTGTAGGATCATAATCCAATGTTGCGTTTCCTAGGTTTCCTTCTTCAAAATATGCTTCTATTGCTTGAGGAATTGTTAAGTTGTTGAAAATCTTTTGCTCCAGAATTTTCTCGTATAGTGTAGAATTAATATTTTCAATGGCAAAGACGACATGAATATTTTCTTCTATTGAGCCTTCAACTGTTACTGAAGCATGAACGGGAATGATTAAGGAAACGCAAACAAAACAAAGGAGATTTACGGCAAACAATTTTTTCATCGGATTCCCCCGATCTAACATAAAAGAAAGGAAATTAATGGGTTTTTAAAGTTTCTTTTCAGGCGGAGGCGGCAAGATTAGCCCTTTCTTCATTAGCGCCTCAGTGGCTTCTCTCGTGTTTTTGATGATAGCAATAGCTCTTTCCCACAGTTCTTGTTTGCTCAGTTTGACTCTGGCCACGCCTTCTTCGATGGATTTTAGGGCGCACGCAACCGCTTCTCTGGGATAGACTTCCCATTCCTCCATTCTTGGGGTGATGTCTCCTTCGTGAATCCCTCTTTCTTCCGCGAACTTGGCGAGTTCTTTTCCGGCGGCTATGCACATGTCGTCTGTGATGGTCTTTGCCTTCACGTCTAAGACGCCTCGGAAAATTCCTGGGAAACCCAGGGAGTTGTTTATTTGGTTTTCAAAGTCTGAGCGTCCTGTCGCTACGATTTTTGCGCCTGCTTCCTTTGCCTCCCATGGCCAGATTTCTGGAATCGGGTTTGCACAAACGAATACTATGGAGTTTGTAGCCATCCTTGTTATCCATTCTTTTTTGATGGTGCCGGGTCCGGGTTGTGAGGCAGCAATGCAAACATCTGCGCTTTTCAGTGCTTCTGCTGTGTCGCCTGTTCTTCCTTCGGCGTTTGTTTTTAGGCAGAATTCCCATTTCAACGGGTTTTCTTCTTTTTCTGCTTCTATGTCTTTTCTGTTTTGGTGGAGAATTCCTTTGCTGTCGACCATTATTAGGTTGCCAGATTTTGCGCCTGCCTTCATGAGGACTATGGCTGTGCGGGTGTTTGCTGCTCCTGCGCCTATCATTGCGATCTTAGCCTGATTCATTTTTTTGCCTACGAGTTTTAGGGCGTTTATCAGGCCGGCGAGTATGACCGTGGCTGTGCCTTGTTGGTCGTCGTGCCATACTGGGATTTGTAGTTCTTTTATCAGTTTTTCGAGGATGTAGAAGCATTTTGGTTTGGCTATGTCTTCTAGGTTGATTCCTCCGAAGGTTGGTTCTAGCCATTTGCAGGCTTGAACGATTTCGTCTGGGTCCTTTGTTTTTAGGCAGATTGGGAATGCGTCGACTCCACCCAAGTACTTGAATAACAGTGCCTTTCCTTCCATGACTGGAAGGCCTGCTTCGGGTCCGATGTCGCCTAATCCGAGGACTCGTGTGCCGTCGCTGACAACCGCCACGTAGTTCCAGCGGTTTGTGTGTTGGAAGACGAGTTCTGGGTTGTCTTTGATGACTTTGCATGGGGCTGCCACGCCTGGTGTGTACCAGATGGCGAAGTCGGCTGGGGTTCGTATGGGGCATTTGGGCATGATCTGGATTTTTCCTTCGTAGAAGGGATGGTATTCGAGGGCGAGTTTTGATGGTTTTTTGGCTTTTTCTAAGAGTTCTTCCACTGTGACTTTTTTGGTCATTCTTATCACTTTTACAGTTGCGTGTTTGTGTGTGGTCTGGAGTATAAAGATTTAAGGTTGTATATGTAAGTTTATCGTGTGAAGGAGGCAGGTGTTGTTGGATCCGTTTGGGTCTTTCGCTTTGTTTCAGGTTTTGTTTGTGATAATGTTCGTTGCGGTAATTATTGTTATGATTGTTAGGGTACTGGCTACAAGGAGAGGTGAGTTTGAGGGGTCTTCGACGGGGTCTGGGGTGATGAAGGAGAGGGAGGTGATTAGGGAGGTAGTTAAGGTTAGGTGTCGGTATTGTGGGCGGTTGTATGAGGAGAGGTTGGATAGTTGTCCGTATTGTGGCGGTAAGAACGCCTGAGAATTTGTGTGCGTGTGTGAGAGACCTCTCTCTAGAGGGGGGAGAGGAAACAAAATTATTTTTTCTTCATCATCATCTTCTCTCTTTGATAACGCAGAGAAATTTTTTGGTTTTCATCATCAACTGCCGAAAATAACTGTTGTTTTAGCCGCCTGATTTGGGAACAGACATTGCTTTGGGTTCTGTTGGATTTCAATTTTATGAGAGCAGTTGAAAACCCATTTTTCAAAGGGTAGAGTAACTTGGTGAGTCATCTGACCTGTTTCGTTTTGATGGATAGAATGAGAATGGCACCTATTATGCTGAGTAGGAGCCAACTTGATGCTGGTTGAGGGTGATAATACAATACAGGTATGATGTTTCCGACTGGACCTGGGATCTGTAGTAAAATGAGATTGATGAGAAGCGAGAGTGATGCAATAAACATGATGGTTCCACCTAGAATTTCACGTCCTTTGTGAACCAGGAAAGCCGCCAATAAGACTAGTATAGAAAGTCCAATGGAAACGAGATACCAGGCGATGAGATACTCTATTATTCTGACAGAGGGCATGGTGAGGGAGAGGAATATGGTAGACTCTAAGAGGGACATAACACCGCTGATAGCACCTAATATGGCTCCAACGTCACATCTGTCCATAGTTATCTACTTACTCTTAACGATACATCGGATATTTAGTGTTTGCTTCAGTTTTCGCCAGTGATGTTTTCTATAGTTTGCTCTCCCACTTCAAGGGGGTAATAGATTAGTGCGCTGTTGTGTGCTGGGTCTGGTCCAACTTCTTTCATGGTCTCTTCCACTGCTTGTTTTATTGTCTGTTTTTCTATGATTAGCTGTTGGAGTAGGCATGTTGTTGCTTGGTCTGTGTGGCTTGCAGATATTGTTCCGTCCCAGCTTATGTAGACTTTGGCTCCCTTTTCGACGAATGCTTCCGCCATGTCGGTGTATGTTAAACCGTTACATCCCATCATGATGATTAATGTGTTGTTAAATCTCCCGTTCAGGCTTGACTCTATGAAATTTGGGACGATTCCAAAGTAAAGTTGCTCCACATTTCCGACCAAGTAATGTACACGTGTAAGCTGGACTGTTAGCTGTTCGTAAACGTATCTTGTCTCGCTGTAAGGTTCTGATGCGAAGAGGACTATAGGGGGACTCCCTTCCTTGCCTATGGCTGAGTGCACTCTTAAGATAATTACTTTATATCCATGTGTTGGTAGGTTTCTGTAGAATTGCACTGTTACTTTTTCGCCTGAGTAATAGTCTATTGTATATCCTGCTTGTTTTAGGGTGTTTGTGGCTGTTTCTATGAAGGTTTGGTTTGGCGCTGTGAGGCTGAGGTGGTCGACGATGGCAGCTTTGAGTTGGGGGTTTGGGTTGTCTGGTGTGAATTGTAGAGTCGGGTTGATAAGAGTCTGTTCTGGTGGTGAATTTAACATGGAGTAGAGGAAGAAGCTAGAAACTGCAATGATGGCTACGAGAATGCCAATTATAATGGCATGACCAATATAGGTTAGTCTCTTCTTGTAGGCTTGAACTCTGGCTTTTGTCCCCTTTGGCTTCTTTCTATCCTTCATATCAGATAACTCTTAATCTTCTGAAATATATAAAAAGAGGGGAGATTGAGTATGGAGTGAATGGTGTTCATTGCTTCTCCTTTCTAGGCTTAACACGTTTGACGTAGATGGCTGTTGCAACTGTTGCGACTAGGATTGTTGAGGCTAAACCAATGTAGGGAGCCAACAAACCAAACTTATCAACTGGGACGACAATGCCGCCGACGCTAGGAGGTTCTAGTAGATTTTTAGGAGGCGTGGGATATGTTACATTTTCAAAGGGTGGGAGGAGAAACACTTTTTCTTTCGTTTTATCTCCATCCCACCATGTTGGATGTTGTTTTTTACCATCCTTCGTAGTGATTTCCGGTCCAACATATTGTATTGCTTCCTCTACAGAAATATTACCATCCTCATTTCCTATTGGCTTCTCATCGGCTCCCTTTTTTTCTCCCTGATTAATCCCTTCCAGCAATTTGTTTGTAAAATAATTTGGCGGCGTTAGAGTTTCTAATTTGTAACTCGTCTCTATAGAATAGGAGGATTGCAAAACCTCGCATCTATTGGATAGTCCTTCAGTCACACCAATATCTTGCGTTACTTCTGTTGTAATATTTGCCCATCCAGAGTTATCCCCAGCGAATCCTCCCGCGTAACATGCTTCAACAATCACAATGATGTTTCCTTTAATCTTTTTTAGTTCTGGTCCCAACGTATCATCACGAAGCCACTCATTAACCTTTGTTGTTTCCAGGTACTCGTCATCCTTAGGATCTCCAGGTTCATCCTTAGGATCTAGGTCCTTTCTAGGGGGTTCCATACCATGTGCGTTTAGATAAAGTAGAGTCATATCATCCTCATCACAATCTTTGGCAAGCCATTCATCGATGTTGTAGAATAACTTTTCCTTGTCGGATCCTCCTGCTCGAATTTCAGCATCTTTCCAATTAGACCATCGTCTCAGAGCCTTGCATACTTCTTCCCTGTTCTCAATGTACACTCCTCCTCCGCTCCATAGCAGAGCACGGTATTTCATTTCGGGATTGGCATGGACGTTTCCTATATACAATAGTTGCAGTATTAACATAGAAATTGTAAAAACAATATACACACGCTTCACGCTGTTTTTTCTCCTTTCTCCTTTCATAGTTGTTTGAAGGGAGTAATCACAGAAGCAGTAATTGTTGTTGTCTTATCCTTCTCCTCTCCCTTTCAGAACTTAACTCTATATTTAGATTCTATATATAGTTTATGAAACCTTGTTACATACCATTACTTTTTGAGGATGCGAGTCATAAATCAAATGAACTGAATTATTTGATAAATATAGACGACGCTAAACCATCGAGTTTGTAGGATCAAGTATCAAACAAAACAAAGCCTAAACCAAGGTCGACTGAAGAATGCAAGTTACCATACAGCGACTAGTTTCCTCTCCCTTCAAAACATAATTGCCGTCATGCAATTGAATTACAAAATTTTCTACCATAACTATCTAACATAACAAAACATCGCACCTCTAAGAAAAACCTACCACAAAGATTACTGGCAACACTCATAATCTGTTTTCTCTGCTTAGCTCTTTCATTATGTTTTCGAGCTCTCTATGGGTTATGACAATGTCCAATGTGTATCCATTCTCAGAAAGGAAACGCCTAAAGGTTTCGTCAAGGGTCATAAGGTACGCTTGTGTCTTCACAGCATGGGCATATGCCACATTGTCCATGATGTCTCTGTGACCTCTAATCCAAAGCTCAGCAGCCAACTCTATGCCACTCGGCTCAGGCAACTCTACATCAACATCTAAGCCAGCTAAAAGAGCTCTAAACCCATCTAAGGCTTCTCTGGGAAGACTCTTCAACCCTCTCTTCGAGGCTTCCCTCGCAGCTTTTGCCACAAGCTCTGCTATCAGAGGCGCAGGATAACAATAGTCTGCCCGTTCTCTCAACCTACGGATCAGTTGAATATCCTCTGGGTCAAGACTCTTAACGGATATGCCTAAAGAAGGAAGGAGATACGTGGAGTCAACCACAACCCTAGTCTTCAGAGGTGTACCCCTCCTGCAGCTCCTCAGATTCCCTCTCAAATCCCTCCACTGTGGTCTCACCCCATTTACGAGTTTGCAGAGCCAGCATCCACAGGTCTTTAACCTTCTCCACGATAAGTCTATCTCCCTCCACCCGAAACACAACATCGTAACCCTCTTCTAAGCCGAGCCGCTTCATCAACCCTTTTGGAGGATACAAAGTTGACCTTTTCCCAACCTTTCCAACTGCCTGCAACAGCAATCACCAGTAAAAATCAGTCAACGCCTGACTAATAAACCTTGTTAATAGTTATAGCCATACAATAGATTCTAAAACTTTCACAATAACTATCTAACATGACAAAACATCGCACCTCTAAGAAAAACCTAAGAAAAAGATTGCTAAACCAAATGCTTATGGAAGCCTAACACAGAAGACCAGCTTATTCCCAAATCCTCTCTATTCCTTTCACCTTGTCGAAGTCTGTGTCGTTTGTGTAAATTTCGTGTATGCTATTCTTCTTCATCGTTTGCAACGTTAACGCGTCAACATAATCCAATTCGTGTTCGTCCATGTCGTCCAAAGCACTCAACATATCATCCCAAGTGATGTTGAGTTTGTTCATAGTGAGGTATGAGTTAACGGCTGTGAGGAAGCTCCTAACCTCCTTTTTCCTGTTGTTGTATTCTAGCCAGTCGACGACCTCTTGAACAACGGCTAGGCTGGTAGAAGCCTCTTCGCCATTCTCAATCCTTTTGAGAATCCTTTTCGAGATTTCGTAGTCCTTTTCAGGAGATTTCACCATGAGATAGATGAAGACGTTAGCGTCAATGAATCTCATTGCGCAGTCCTCAAGGCTTTCCTTTCTAATCTGGCCGCCGCGGCTTTCCTCAACTCCGGCTTAACTGGCTCCGTGATCTGAACCCCTTCCGCTAGCCCAGAAAGAAGCTCTGTCGGATTGGGCACAGTGTTTGGAGGTAAGAGCATTATTTTGTTGCCAACTATTTCTAATCTTACGTAGTCACCTTCACTGATTCCCAGCCTTTGTCTGATATCGGCTGGAATGGTGATTTTGCCCTTCTGAAGCACCTTTGTTTGTGCACCCATTTTGGTCACCTATTATAGATGGGCTGTCGGTAATATATGAAGATTACCACGCTGGCAACTGCGGTTTGTTGACAGTTTCCAAATCACCAAGACACCATCTCTTCCGGAGATATGATCTTAACCTCATCCTTCACCCTCGAGAAATGACGTGTGTTTCTGGTCACTATTGCCTCTGCGCCAACTTTTCTCGCTGTAACAAACTGGATAGCGTCCTCAACCATCAATCTTCTCTCTTTCAAGGACTCCTCCACAATATCATTCGTCAAATCCGCTACTCTGAGGAAGCTCCTAAAACCCATCAATTTCTCCCTTGCCACAAGGTCTCCACTTCTGGTGTCTTTCGGGTTAACCAAAACGTATACCACATATAGTGATAAAGCGCTTATTGAGCCTCGATTCTTCCCCTTATAAATCTCATCTACCAGTAGAGTTGAGGCCACCCATAATGGGTTTCCCCTTTCATCGATCCTCCTAAGGGCTACATCTACAAGAACGTTGGCGTCGAGGTAAAGGTGCAACTAACCAAGCCTCGCCCTCAAAGCCTCAACCAGAATTTTACGTTCTCGCCCCACCGGAATTATCGTCTCCTCCTCGCCCAGAATGTCCAAGATTGCAGGACTGACTTTTCCACTCCTAATCAACTCATCCGTCTTCCTAGATTCAGCCAACATCAATGATTCCACTTCCTTTGCTTCCAGCCACAGTCTTATTGCCTCATTAAGAGCATCCCTCTTCTTTGAACCATAAGCCGAACCGTAGGCATCGACCAATTTCTTTAAGAACTTTTGCCAGAGGTCTTTATCGATTTCAACAGTCTGCCTTGCCATTTTCACAACCTCACATCCACATAACTGCGCACACTCTTTAATATTTTATGTTTGTTTCGTCAAGATGGACTTAACTCTCACGACAAGTATGATATGCATTCGCTTTCAGTCAAGGTTTTGACTTCAGGTATCCTCTTAAAGTCTGCGTCGTCACTTATTATGATCAAGTCTTCAAAGTATGCAGAGGCTGCTATGAAGGCGTCAGCCACTGAGACGTTGTATTTTCCTTTAAACTCCCCTGCCTTGACAGCAACCTCCTCATCTATCTCAAGCTTTCTAAGATATATGGCATACCTAAGCTCTTCAGTTCTGGTCTTAGCCAGATCAGGTCTCTTCTCTTGCAAGTACTTGTAATAGACTTCTGTTAATGTGACTACGCTTATTGCACCCTCTACTTCGCCAACTTCCACATTGGATAATATTTTCTGAACGGTTTCCCAACCTTCTTCTCCCGCAAAAAGATTCATCAAGGGCTTAGTATCCAAAACAATCCTAGGCTTGATGGACTCGCTCCTCAAATTCCTTAGTCCACTCCCTTCTCATGTCCTCAATCTCCTTAGAGGGTTTTCTGCCTCGGAAAACCTCCTCATCCACCCCAGCCAACTTCGACAACTTAGGCACAGGAACAATCTTAATAGCGTCTCCCTCACGAACAACCAAAAGTTTCTCCCCTTCCACTATTCTCAGTTCCTTTCTCAACCTTGAAGGAATCGTCACTTGACCCTTCGAAGTAACAGTAACGATTTCTACCAAACCAATTCCACCCACAAAAAACATAGACTACTTACATTAATAAATATGTCGGAAAATTTTTAAATTTTACTCCAAAATCAATATTGCCTTACGTTCTCCCAAAACATCGAACCCGTCTAACCCCACCAACACATCGATATTTCCGAAATCCATAAAACAATAGCACGAGAAAGAAGATAAAGGCATTAGAAAACAGCGAGGTGAAATGAATGGTACACTGTGCAGAATGTAGAGTTGAGCTGCCGAGAGGTGCAAGATTCTGTCCCAACTGCGGAACGGCGGTTGGCAAAATCGTCAAAGAGGAGTTCTCTGTCTCAGCGGACAACCTGGTCAGTAAGGTGAAGGAGCTGATTCGGGAGGGAAACATCACTAGAATTATAGTGAAGGACGAGGAAGGCAAAACTCTCTTAGAGATACCAGCCACAGTAGGCGTGGTAGGAGTCATCGTAGCCCCTTGGCTTGCGGCACTCGGAACAATAGCAGCCTTAGCCACAAGATGCACGATATCAGTCGAGAGAAGAGAGTGACAGCAGGGTTAAAAGGTGATGCTAGAATGGTTAGGAGTGTTGGCGACAAAGCTGTGGAGCTTTTTGCCTATGGTTTCAACTGCTCAGAATCCGTCTTACTCGCCCTAACAAGAGAGTTCAACAAGCCAACCGACCCCATTATCCCCTCTATTGCAACAGGCTTCGGTGGCGGCATCGCAAGGACAGGGTCAACATGCGGAACCCTAACAGGCGCCATAATGACCATTGGGCTAATAGTCGGTCGCAACAAACCCGACGAAACAGAGAAGAGGGACACGGTTTATGAGATGGTGGCAAAAATGATCATGGAGTTCGAAAAAGAATTTGGTAACAGTCTCTGCAGAAACCTAACAAAATGCGACTTAAGAACACCCGAAGGGCATGAGAAGTTTCTGTTCCAAAAAATAAGGGAGACTGCATGCCCGAGATTTGTGAGATGGTCTGCCAACTACGCAACCAACCTCATAAGAAGTCGGTAATGAGGTTTGAAGAATTGTCGGTTGTCATTCGTCAAGCCGAAGAAAAGGACACACCCGTTCTAGAAGACTTGTTCCTACAGTTCTCAGAGTGGCCTCTCCAACGAGGTCAGACACTACGCAAAATCATGAAAGAAACCACCAGCGAACTATTAGTAGCCGAGTCTAACCAAGAAATAATGGGTCTCATCCATCAGGTCTTCTTCCTAGATCCAGTTCACGCTGGCCCAAACTCATACATAACAAGCCTATTCGTCAAAGAGCCTCATCGAAAAAAGGGGATAGGCTCACAACTGCTCAGAGAAGCCGTAGAAAATGCCAAGAAAAAAGGCGTGATCGAGTTGCATGTTGATACGGAAGAAAAGAACTCTAGAGCCATAGAATTTTATCAAAATCATGGGTTCAAAAGAGTGGGGGTCGTTTTCGAAAATAACCCATAAAGTAGCATAAGGAAACGTTTATTAAATATTAAGACATAATACATATTGCTGATCCACACCGAAGGCGTCTGTTGATGACCTCTATGAACCCAAAAACGAAAAAAGGCTTGAAGAGTTTGTCCACAAAGCCCCCACTTTGTTTAGTGGGACTCAAGAGGAAGTGTAGGATTATTCATCTTCCTACCCTTCCAGAGATTATAAGGCGTGGAAACGAACTCTCAGTCACTCACCATGTGAGAAGTCAACAAAACAAAAAACATGAGTGAATCTCAATGAATCAAACAGAAAGAATTAACTTCGATTGTGGATGCGTCATGGAGGTGATAGAAACCGAACACGGAAGACTCGCAATCGTTAAACAGTGTAAGAAACACAAAAATCCTTTTGAAAAACTCAAGTCTTTAATACCGTGAACTCCTCTGGTTCTCCTCTCTGCAAAATTGCCTCGCTGTACAAGTGACCTATTTGCCTCGGATTATCACAACTGGCTTTTCGGCCTCAAATTTTCTTATCTCTATTATCTCATGGAGCAATTTTGCATAGGTCTTTAACGCTCTCTCTTTTTCTTGTCGGTCAGTTATCTTGTCAAGTTTCCTTCTCGTCTTAACCGCTTCTCGTTTCAAATCTTGCAGTTCAAGCTTATTCATGTGAGTTCACGCTCAGAAATCCTGAGGAAGTTTACACATAGTACAAATAATGATTTTTATTTAAGTTATATGAAGAGCAAATATGAATCATTAATATTTGATGTATGGATTCTAAACCCGAATCTCACGTGTTTCAGCGGTGCACTCACTAATCGTCATCACAGCCTTAATCATCAAATTTAGAAATGATCCTTTCCAGTATTCGCAGGGTTGAAAGATTTCCGATGGTTTGTAAACTAATCAGTGACCAACCGATTGACCACTATTTCTCACAGCAATTAACTATAGTGATCACTTGCGTACATTGTTTTGTGAGGAAAATGTGTTGGAAGGGTAACCGAACGGTTAAATATCTCTGTGTGGAGAGTCTAACAAAATTCGTAAACAAATTTAAAGAGTATAGACGAGAGAGGCTCCACTGTTGACAATCATTGAAACACTGAGGCAAGAATTCTCATTCATTCGGGGAAACTACCTAATCCTGATTATGAGTTGGATTCTGATGGACTTTGCTGGCGAAATCCCTGGAGTCTACTATTCAGACTATGTTATTCAACTCGGAGGCACAGCAACGATTCTTGGACTCATCATGCTGGTCTCTCTGTTGGTTTTGGCTTCTGTTCAATTTCCAGGAGGATTTCTAGCTGACAAGTATGGCAGAAGATGGCTTATATCAACATTGACTTTTGGAGTTGCAATTTCCTTCATTTTCTATGCAATAGCTCCTAGCTGGCAGTGCATACTAATCGGAGCCATCATCCACAATTTCTGCCTCCTCTACCAGCCAGCGTTGATGGCTATAATGGCGGATTCTCTTTCACCTGAAAGGCGAGGCATGGGTTACTCAATCATAAACCTGATCGCAAGTGTGGCAACAACTCCGGCTCCTGTGGTAGCCATGTTTTTGATCAGCAATTTCGGTCCAATAAGTGGCATGAGAATAGCATATTCGATAGTTACTCTGTTCTTTCTGGGAGCGGCTACTCTGAGAATCGCATTAAAAGAGAGTATAAAGAACCCTGAAAAGATACGATTGAGGGACGTCGTGAACTCTTATCCAAAGGCGGTAAAAGAGGGCATAGGCGTCTGGAAACAATTGCCACGCACAACACTCTACTTGTTGTTAGGTGGTCTCCTGGCCAGGTTCTCGTTTGCCTTAACTGGTCTCTATTTCCTAGTATATGCAATATATTTCCTTCAAATCGGAGGTCGACTCACCCCTGGTCTTGACCCAGCGCTCGATCCAGCCATTAAACTTGCTTACATAAAGTGGGGATTGGTTGAGATCGCCTTGTTCATCACTATGATAATATTGGCTTTTCCAAGTGGCAAGCTCATTGACAAGGTTGGCCGAAAGATTCCTTTGTTGCTGTCGACTCTACTCATAGCCCCATCGGTGTTGATATTCCTTTACGGAAACTACGAAACGCTTTTCATCGTCATGCCACTTGTAGGTTTTTCACAGTTACTGGCTTTCTCTGCTTTTCAGGCATTTTTCGCTGATTTGGTTCCTCAGGAAAAACGTGGCAAAGCCATAGGGTCGATGCACTTCTTTACATACATATTCATGGCTTTTGGCGCCATTGCTGGTGGCATCTTATACGACACTGTTTCTCCTCAGTCTCCTTTTCTGCTCATGATTGCTCTGATAGTTCCTCAGTTTCTTTTGATGCTGTTTTTCGTGCATGAACCAGAGAAACGAGAAGAATAGGTTCCTGTTTTACACAGATGTTCAAAATGGTCTCTTTGTGAAACACAAAAAGTATTCAATCTGCGGATGTACATTAGCTCGAGTTACTCATATGGAAGATTTTCTCGGTGTGAGAGTTAGATGGAAATCGTAAAATTATATTCTAATGTCTGCATGTCTCTATCCTATCGCCAAAACACCCTCTAGAATCTTCTCCTCTGGGATTTTCAATTTCTTTGATAGCCAGATTTTAAACAACTCTGTATCTTGTGGGAGTTCTCCGCTATACGTTAGGACCTTACCCTCTCTTAAGGCATCGATCTGAAAGGCTCTCTCTTTCTCTTTAAATAAGAAGGAAACTGTTTCAGCGTTGATTGATAGAGTTTCAAAATCTTCCCATCTCTTACACCTAATAATCACTAGTGGTCCATGAGAATAGCCGTGTTGCTTCTGTGAAGTAGAGATTTGATTAAGAAGGTTTAAAATTTCAGATTGAATGAGGGAAAAACGTTCTTCAAGCTTCCTAATCTTTCCAGACAGCTCACCAGCTTCGCCTAACCTTTTTGTGTTTTTGCCTAATTCCGTAACTATCCCGTCCAGACCTTCTTCGTGTTCCTTGAGAACATTTATAATGAAGTCAAGGGCTTCAAGGGCATCCTCCTTAGTCGGCTTTTTCAACATAATTCTCTCCCTTGAGATGTAATCACTATTGACGAGGTATAGCATCTCTAAAGAACAAACCTAAAAAGCGTGCTCCCAAAAAACAAATATTCCACAGAAGAATTATTCAAATTTTGAGTCGTCTAACTGATGATCTGGCAACTACGCTAGCCTTGATTTGTGTGGGCATTTATTTTCTGGCTGCCATAATAGCTCCCACAAAAAAGCCTACGCCGATGGGGAGTATAGTTAAGATTCCCAAGATGGAGGCGATTGTTTGTAACATAGCGGTTAATCTACTAATTTCCAAGATCTCCTCGAGTCCGAGGTGACTTAGAAACCCTTCTAGCCCTCCAAACTGCCAGATGTTAAGCAAGATGCCGAGTGCAAAGATGCACACTAGAGCGATGATGTATTTCAGTGCTTTCATAGAGAAATATCCGAGACCAAAGCCTAAGCCTAGTTGAGTGAGGAAAATTGCGATTGAGATTGGATTAGACAGAAGTTCGGATAACTGGTCAGAGAGTTCATTGTTTTGACAGTAAGCAGGGTGGACGGCTGCTGCCAAAAAAGCAGTTGTAACCAAATAGATGGTTAGGATTAGAATCTTTCTCATCTTTTTCTCCTTTCTCGAAAGTCGATGTGTTTTAAGCCTGTATTAAGTCTTACTCCGTATCTGATTTATCTTCGGGGAAGGGAAGATTATTTCAGCGTTGAAAAATACATGATTTTGTCTATTATGGAAAATATCTTGTTCGTTCTTCATGCTAGAGCCTAAAAGCTGCCCCTTTGCAGAGCGGCATATAAAATGATTGTATATATCAGAGTGTTTTCAACATGTTAACAAGTGCGAAATAGGTTTCTAACAGCTTTCATGTCGATGTCAGATGGCGAGTTCGAGTGCGATATTAGCATTGCTATTCATGGCGATTTGGAGTTTATCTCCGTTGTTGATAGGTTACGTAATTGGCCATAAGTTGAGGGCTCGTAGAAATACTTCTGAAAAGCCTTAGTGGACGCCTTTTAGTAATAGGTTTCTCTTGTTTTTGAAGACACATGCCTGCCATCTCTCAGCCCTTCCAAGGCTTACTCTATTCCAAAGTCTAAAACAGTTGTTGAAATCTGTCTGTTGGTTTTAAGGTTTTCTGCGAGCCAATATAAGGCGTAAGAGGATTCGCATGTATGCGTGCATATGTTCGGAATTTTTATGAGTATTTAATGCTTTAATGGAAACTAGGGCGGGCTTCAAAGATGATGTCGAAGGAATATTCGCACTTCTACATTTATTATCTTTTTTCATTAAGGCACGCTTAACCTGTAGTATCTTTCTGAGAGTATCGTTACTAGTGCGAATGGTTCTAGAGTCCTTATTCTGTTTAGGCATATTGATCATTGATAAGTTTCCTTTGCTTGTGGAAAAGGATTGTGAAGTTAGAATCTATATGGGAAAGAAGGAGGTTTAATTCTGTCGCCCTTTTGTATGTTTAACAAAAACAACTGGGGTTCAGAAAAGTGGAATAATGATCTTGAACTTGTTCACGCTGCTAAACCATTTTAAAGATGAAGGAACCTAATTATGAGATGGAAAAGTTGGTTATGCAAACAATGACTAAGATACCTTATGGCGGTCACTGTCTGACTCAAGTCTTTAACCCTTTTTGGAAAGTTCTTGCACATTATTTAGCAGGCAAATGCAAGATATGTGGACAAGAGCGATTGCTCTCAGTCTTCGACTTCTACTCGGAAAGTCGACGCTTTTTTTGTGAAAGTTGCTTGCTGACATCAACGGCTCTAATGCCTCTGATTCGTCTGTTGTTCTTCAGTCTCGGAATTGACGACATGGCAGTAAAACAGCTGCTGAAAGACTCGCTTATCCGTAAATGCATGCTCAGCGTGGTCAAGGGAATCGCCAATTTCGGAATAAGGTATCCTCAGCCTACGGGCGCTCCAATAACTATCGTCTGGAACTTCACGAACAGATGTAATCTTAACTGTTTGCATTGTCATCAGGGTTCTTCGCCAACATCGTCTGAGTCAGAGCTAACGACTTCTCAAGCCTTCAAGGTAATAGACAGCATGAGCGACGCTGGAGTGGCTATACTGACCTTTTCTGGAGGTGAACCGCTGCTGCGACGAGACCTCTATCAAGCGATTAAAAGAGCCAACGACAGCGGTATGCTCTGCACCATTGCGTCTAATGGTATTCTCATGACTCGCGAAGTAGCGAAGAAACTGGCTAAAGCAGGTATTAGGCGAGTGGAAATAGGCTTGGACGGCGCAAGAGCTGAGGCTCACGATTTCTTGAGGAATAAGCGTGGAAGTTTTGAAGCAACTGTTAAAGGAATAAGAAATTGTGCCAAAGTCGGTTTTGACGAACTAGCCACAACGATGACCTTGCATTCGAAAAACTTCAACGAACTGGAAGAAACAATGGATTTGGCAGAAAAGCTTGGAGCCACAAGATTCTATCTAAACCGACTAATACCTGCTGGTCGTGGAGTAGAAGCATCCTACCTCGACGTTACACCTAAAGAGAGAATTAAGGCTTTAGAAGCATTGTATAACAAGTTCTACAAGAGCGTGAAAGAGGGGTTCGGTATGCAATGTTATGCTCGGGGAATGACCTATTACGCTCGCCTTGGCTACGAACGTTCACGAGGCAAAGTTTTCACGGTAAGCGAAGCCCTGTCAGGATACGAGAAGATGTTTCAGGAGAAATTTGGGCTTACAGTTTCTGAGATTGTGAGAAGGCTTGCAACTGGTTTTGGTGGATGTTCGGCTGGCTTAACTTATGCTGGTCTTACTGCTTCTGGAGATTTGCTTCCTTGTGTTCCTGCCTCCTCAATAAAGCTGGGCAGTCTTCTCGAAGAAAGCTTGGAAGAAATATGGGTTCACAATGAACTACTAAATTACATTAGAAACCGAAAAGGGCTGAAAGGTTCTTGCAAAATATGTGCATACAGCGGCCTATGCGGTGGTTGCAGATACACGGGCTACGTTGCTCATGGAGACTGGCTAGGACCAGATACTTCTTGCCCATTCGGACCAAAAATCTCAAATGCCTAAGAATTTATGCCTTATGTTGAACTTCATTCTTGAAGAAAAGAGGGTTGAAGATGTTTGGAGTAGAAGAATTGAAGGAAAAGATAGAAATTACCGAATCAACTGTTGAGTGTCCGATTAAAGGTTGCAGTGAAAAAGTAGAAAGATGGCGAAGATTCTCCAAGAATAAGGACAAATTTAGATGTCGAAAGCACAATATCCTAATCTCTCCATCAACCTTCAAGTACCCAAGTGAACTAGATAATCTGCTTTGGAAGGAACAGATAGATTTAGAACTGCTTGAAAAGATAGGGGCAGCAAAAAGAGAAAGTCGAATGGCATGGGATAATAGCGAAGATGCCGTTAGTTGGAATGTTTTTAGATTCTTGGAAAAGAATGGTTTGATTGAAGGATTTCTGGGTTTGATTACTGGAATAGCACTGAAATCATCTGAAGTGATGTACTGGTCATACAGCCAAAGAGAAAATGCCAGCTGGTCAGAATTAAATAAAGCAAGAAAAGAATCTGGCGAGGAAATCAAAAGAAGTTCAGAGCCAGATATTATAGTCAAAACTCACAACGCACTCTTCTTTATTGAGGCAAAGTTAATAGCTGGAAACGAAACAGTTCCCAGCGACATGAGCAATGCTAAAAAATATGAAACTGGTGGCGACAATTGGTTCTCAGAAGTCTTTGGTTCTGATTACAAAACAGTTGCAATAGTTGAAAAGAAATATGAGTTATTACGTTTCTGGCTACTCGGAACTTGGATAGCAAAACAACAGAATTTAGATTTCTATTTAATCAATTTGGTGTTGTCTAAACGAGAGGCAGACATCGAGACCGCTTTTAAAAAGTATATTATGGAAAATCAGCGAAGGAAATTTCTACGAGTTGCATGGGAAACCATTTATCAATATATTTCAAAAAGTTTGTCGAAAGACAAGGATATCATGATAAGATACTTCAAGAATAAAACCATTGGCTATGATGGAAACGGAAGATTGCAGAAAGCATTTTCAATGGAATGAGGGCAACTGCGGGCGCTAATATTGTGAGGCTGTGTTCCATAGGTATTCGAAGTAGTCTTTGGCGAATTTTACCAAGCCTAAGTGATTCGACCAAATAACAAGAGACGGCTTCTCTTCACCCAGTAAAAGTAATGCTTCTTTACCGTCTACTATGACGCCTCCCCCAAACATGTGCTCTCTTGAACGAACCTCTGCAATCTTCGTGATTTCTTCTATACCCAACTCTTTTACGTCTTTGGAGATCAGAAACAGAATTTTCACTCTCTTATTTTGCAACCTGTCGAACATTGGAAACGCTGCTTTTATGAGTGGTTCCGTTAAGATCGGTGCGGCAATCATCAGTTCATTTTTCGCTTTGTCTAACATTTCTTGAAGTTTCGCAAGAATGTTGAATTCGCCCCTGAGAATCCAGATGTCTGGTTTTTCTTTTATTTCTCTCTTGTCATAAAGTGGCTGCAACTCGTTCAGTATTGCTTGTTCCCATCCTTTCATAGTGTCTTCCAGTCTTAGTTTAGCTGCGGTCAAGGCTTCTGACGGAGATTTTGGATAATATTTGCTTGGTCGTCCTTTTTCGCTTTTTACCCATCCCTTCTTTTCTAGGGAGTTGAGGGTTTCATAAATCTTTGAGTATGGGACATTCGAGTGTTCACTTACCTGTGTTGCAGCCATGGCTCCCCTTTCAAGAAGCGACAGGTACGCACGAGTTTCGTACTCGGTTAATCCAAGTTCTTGGAGAACTCGTTTTGCTTCTTCGCTTATCAACCCTATAGTCAAACCTTTTTCACCTTCTGAGAGGTTTGGAAATCTTCTTATACACTATTCATGTTTCTAGGCTAAATATATTACAACTCTTAGTGGTGTCAAATTGCACATTATTAAACAAACCAAGACCATATGTCCCGAATGCTTCAAGGTTTTAGACGCCACAATATTCGAAGAAAACAACAAGGTTTACATACAAAAAGAATGCCTCGAACACGGGAAGTTCCAAGACCTCTACTGGTCAAGTTATGAGCAATATAAACGAGCCGAAAAATTCGGATGCGACGGAGATGGGCTTCGAAACCCGCGCACCACAACCAAACTTGATTGCCCCATGGATTGTGGCATCTGCCCCCAACACAAGTCACACACAGCCCTCGCGATAATTGACGTCACAAACAGATGCAACCTTCGATGTCCCGTCTGTTTTGCCAATGCTGCCGCTGCGGGCTATGTTTATGAGCCCTCTAAAGAGCAAATTCGAGGAATGTTAGAGAATCTTAGACGCAACGACCCAGTGCCAGCAACCGCACTTCAATTTTCAGGCGGAGAACCAACCATACGGCAGGACCTCTTCGACCTCATACGTATGGCGAAGGAACTCGGCTTTCGGCATGTGGAAGTCAATACTAACGGTTTGCGCCTTGCACAGAGTGTTGACTACTGTGGTGGTCTAGTGGACGCTGGCATGAGCACCTTGTATCTTCAGTTCGATGGCTTAACACCAGACGTTTACGAGTTCACTCGTGGACAAGATTTGTTGGACGTTAAGATGAGGGCTATTGAGAACTGTCGTGAAGCGGGATTAGATAGTGTTGTCTTGGTTGTTACCTTGATTAGGGGCGTCAACGACAACCAACTCGGAGACATCATTCGATTTGCGATTCAAAACTTCGATGTGGTTCGATGCGTGAATGTGCAACCAGTCTCTCTCTGTGGTAGACTTCCAGAAGAAGAGAGAGAAAAAATGCGCATAACCATACCAGACTTCATGGAACTCGTTGAGGAACAAACACAGGGAAAGATAAGGGTTTCAGACTTCTTTCCAGTGCCAGTTGTGGTACCCGTTTCTCGAGCTGTTGGCGCTCTAAAAAACAAGAGATACGTGGAGTTCACTGCACATCCACACTGTGGCATGGCAACCTACGTCTTTGTAGAAGACGGAGAGATAGTGCCAATCACCCATTACGGCAATGTTGAAAAATTCATCGGAAGCATGGAAAAAGTCTACGAGAGCGCCATTAAGGGGCATGGAAAAAGGGCGAAGGTGCGACTGATAGCCGCGCTTCGTCACGGCAAGTTTAATCTGTTGAGAAAATATCTTTTGCCCATACTACAGTCTGGAAGTTACGAGGCTTTAGGCGACCTACACAGAAAAATGCTGATGATTTCATCCATGCATTTCATGGATCTCTATAACTTTGATTTAGAGAGAGTCCAAAAATGCTGTATTCATTATGCCGTGCCAGACGGAAGAATCATACCCTTCTGCACCATGAACTCCATCCACAGACCAAAAATCGAAAAACAACTTGGCATTCCTTTAGATGAATGGAGAATCAAACATAATTAAAACTTATCTTTTTATGAATGCTTTGCTCTGAAGTGTTGATTATTTGAATTTCTACGCTGAAAATTTATCCTCATACAATCATTTACCCATTTTTGTCCATATCTGATGAAAGAGGTAAATGTTACATAGGAACGCCAAGCAGGCAGCAAGATGAGCAACTGCCCAAAGCATAGGGACTTCTAAAAGCCAGCTGACTTCAGCCAACCCCATGAAAAAAGGCACAGTGTATAACGTCTTCCAGATTTTCATGAAGGCGCCACCTTTAAATAACTTGGAGAGACGCATTGCCATAACTAGCGTAACAACAGCCACGAGAAGGGTCAAAATGGAAAACAATATCTCTAGCAAGCTAAAAGCATCCATCGTATATACCTCAGATCTATCACTTAAAGAGTTATAGCATTTAATACTTAAGTAAACATTCGATTCCGAATATGTGAATTAGATGGTTTATGACTGTGCTGCTTTCTTCACCATCTGCAAATAAACATAAACGCTATACGTTACAACACTAAGTCCGACGAGCCAACTTAAGTGGTGCAAGATTTCTAGTTCTTCCGTTACGTTGATAAAGTTCTCAAGAATGCTCGAAATATTTCCTAACAAAAAGAATATACTTGAAACAAGTATTGGAACCCAAAAACTCTTTCTGACTCCTTTAACCCGCATTGTTCTGAGCGTATGAAAGCTAAAACTCACTAATAGAAAGGCAACAAATGAACACACCGCATCGATTGCTATCATTAACCAAGACAAGAGCTGAACCTCTTTTCGTATGTTGCTGGGTGCAAATAAAAGTCTTGTGTCGATCTTGCCCACGTTCTCACCTAAGAATAGATATTTCTCGTAACTTCCCCTCCTTTCTATTGTTCATTCTCACTCTAGCGCCCCGCATTTAGTATTTTGCTTTGACATCGTAACCCTCCTCTTCAAATTTTAAAAGATCACAACTCTCCTAGCTTGGATAGGACTGAAATTTGGTACTAGCCGATTGCTGTTACTCCTAGGGTTGAAAGGTCAATTTCAATGTTGTTGCCGCTTGTCACTGGCAGTTGCGGAGGAGGATATTCTAGACAGCCACCGCTTATGCCCTCAAAGGTTTCAAGATCCCATTTTGTTCCGCAAGCGTCGCAGACTAGATATTTTCCTTCGTCAATGTGCATACTGAAGCTACCGCAGGGTTCGCAGGTTCTGATGCCGACTTTCACATTCCCTGACGGCGTATAAAGGGCTATCAAAGGCAAATAATTTCCACTTTTATACAAGTTTAGGGGGATGGTGCGACCTTGATACTCTAAGTCATATCTGCTACTTGAAAGCGCTAGGTCTGCAAAGACAATTTTCTTATCTTCTACGAATGTGGAGGGCAGTTGGATTTTGGTTCCACCCCCGGTTATAGTTGGGTTATTGTAAAAGACGCCAGTAGCATACGTTGGATATCCCTGTTGTGGCTGTTGTGGCTGGGATCCCTTTGGTAGAAATTGCCAAACAGCAACTGCTCCACCGACTAGCATGGCTCCAATGAAGAGTAAGATCACCAGTCCTTTCACCCATTCCGGTGTTCCCTTCTTTTTCCCATAGATCGGCGTAGGTGGATGGTGTGGCATCCGATCTTTAGGACCGCGATGTTCATGCCTTTTTTTCTTTTTACCCATTTTTTCATCTCCTTTTCTAACAGTTTTGTTCCTCATCTTGGACTATGCGTCCATCAACCATTTGTAATACCTGCTTGGAAAGGCGAGCTTTGTCAGCGTCATGGGTTACCATGATGACCGTAAGATCATCTTTGTCGTTTAGTTTATGTAAGAGCTGTATGATTTCGTTCCCAGTTTTTTGGTCTAGGTTGCCGGTAGGTTCATCGGCTAAAAGGATGTGCGGGTTGTTGACGATTCCTCTGGCGATGGAGACCCGCTGTTGTTCGCCTCCGCTTAGTTCTGTTGGTTTATGGAATGCCCTATCGGCTAGTCCCACCTTGCGAAGAGCCTCTTCCGCCATATCTTCGTGTTTGGTTGTGGCGACGCTGGAAAGATATAGAGGAAGCATCACGTTCTCTAACGCAGTTAGGTATGGTATCAACTCGAACGTTTGGAAGATGAAACCGATGTTTTCTCTTCTGAATTTTGCTCTTTGCCGAGGCTTCATTTCGTAAATAGATTCGCCATCAATTGTCACGTCTCCCTTGGTGGGTGTTAGTAGAGCCCCAACAGTGTAAAGAAGTGTTGACTTCCCACTTCCACTTGGACCCATCACTGCCAAGAAATCGCTGTCTTCGACCTCTAGGTTAACACCGTTTAAGGCGAAAACTTGCGCGCTTCCCATCTCGTAGATCTTCGTTACATCTTTCATAACTATCATTGCATCACACCGTCCTTAAGGCTTGAACAGGATCTATCTTCGAAGCTCGCCACGCCGGGTAAAGACTCGCGGTGAGGCTCGCCGCTACCGAGAGAGCGATAGAGAGCGGAATGGGATATAGAGGCAATTCTAAGACGCTGATCCTCACATTCATGAAGAAAGGCCCAGCTAGTACAGACGAAGCTAAGCCTACGGAACAACCGATCAAACCGCCTATTACCCCCAGGATTAAGGATTCAAGGATGAAGATCTTGTAGAGATGGACGGTATCCGCTCCTAGCGACATGAAAATGCCTATTTCTTTCATCCTTTCGTGCACAGACGCCAGCATGGTGTTCATGACTCCGGCGCAACCCACAACGAGGATTATGGAAGCTAGGAGAAGGGAGAAGTTGGCTGTCTGTTCTACAGCTTCCATTCTTGTTTCCACTGCCTGTTTGATAGGGGTTGCTTTAACCCCGGGTAGGGCATCCATTATTTGCTGTGATATTACTTCAACCGGGCAATCCTTGCAAAGAGCTCCAACGTCGATAACGCTGACCACACCAGGTTGGTTGAGCAACCTTTGAGCCGTGTGTAGTGGTAGAAACAATGAGTAGTCGTCGACCGAGCCTGTCTCGCTAAGGATACCCGTTACTGTGAGGGTCATGTCATTGATTGAGATTGTGGAACCCAATTCTAAACGAAGAAATGACTCTACCGCTGAGCCTAAAAGAACTTGATTGGTGTCATTTAGGGGTAAGGAGCCTTCAACATTCCACCATTTCTTCAATTCAGCCTCTTGCTCTGAGATCATTCCCACAACCAATAGGTTGCTATTTCCATACTCGACTTGTCCATAAATTTTTGGAGAGATCACTCTTAGGTTCCTTCGGTTCGGTATGGTGTATATCTTATCTTGGTAGCTTTCGGGGATTGTCACGTTTCCGACGATGACGCTTCCGTATGGAACACTTATTGATTCAGACTTAGGCTTCACGATGATGTTTGGTCCATACTTTTCCACTTCGTCGCCAATTTGGATTTGCATGGAATTGGCAACAGTGAAGGTTGACACTATCACGGCGATAGCGAGGATTAATCCGATGGAACTGAGGATTAGTCGTGCCTTTCTGCGTGAGAAGTTTTTTAAGACCAGCGTTATAGCCCGGATATTGTCAACCTCCGGCATAACTCTTATATGTTGTAAATCATAACTACATATTGTAGTTCAGATATTTAAGCATAACTACGGACTGTAGTTAGCGATGTCCGAAGGCATTAAGTGGACTGAATTCAAGCCTTACGAGAAACATCTCGCAAAGGTTCTGGGCGATTTGGAAGCAGACATCCTAGAAGCCCTTTGGAAACTCAAAGTAGCACATGTTGGAGACATCCATAGGAAGGTGGCTCGAAAACGTAAAGTAGCCATCACAACCGTGGCGACTGTTCTGGATCGTTTGTTTGAGAAGGGACTAGTTGAACGAGAGTTAAAAAGAATGAAGGGTCTACGCTATGAATACAGACCCTCAATCACAAAAGTGCAACTCGAAAACACCGTTGTGAGGGATGTTCTTAGAGGGCTTTTTGAAACGTTTGGTGACTCTGCCGTGTCCCATCTTATCAATGGAGCCGGAATTAAAGACAAACAGAAAATAGAGGAGTTCAAGAGTTATTTAGAGAAACTGAGGCGAGAGGGGAAATAGTTAATGGATAATTCTATACTAATCCTTATAATGCCTTATCTTTATGCAACTTTGTTATCTTTAATTATCTCAACCTTGGTTATTATCTGTCTTAAGTTGATCCGCAAGCGAGCTTACAAAACAAGAACCATGATGCTTGTCGCTCCATTGCTGGGGTCAGTTGCAATTATGGTTTTGGTCTCATCGCTTTGCTTTATTCACTGGCTCTCCATGAATTACCCAGACCCGTACCATGCGGTGTGCAATCAAGTCTCGCCGGAGAGTATACGTTTCATCTGCACAAGTTTGGTCTCGTTAGCGTTTGCATCCTTTGGCTTCGCAGTCTCGTCAGGCATGATTAACTACTACCTAGGGGACAAAATCGCCATACATCTATTTCACGCCAAACCTTTCGATCAAAGTGAGGCAAAAGAAATTCGTGAAACCTTAAATCGCCTGTCGAGAAAAGCCGGCGTAAAGCCTCCAAAACTCTACCTCATAGAACGCAGTACACCGATAACCTTCGCTGTGGGTAGGAGGAACGCCCCAACTATCATAGTGTCGGTAGGTCTTCTCGAAACCCTCTCTTCAGAAGAACTAGAGGCATCCCTAGCCCATGAAATCTCGCACATAAGAAAGAATGATGGCTTAATCAGAACGTTGGTATCTAGTCTGAAATTTGCCACACCCTTCAATTTCCTCAGTTATTTAATCGAACCAGCTGTATATCGGGAAAGAGAGTACTTAGCAGACGAGGGTAGCGTTACCCTAACTAACAAACCCTCAGCGTTGGTTTCCGCCTTGATAAAGATTAGTGAATCCTGCCACGTTGAGCCAACGGAATCATTCTTTTCTAGGTTTGTAGTGGGCTTTTTCCTGGGAAGTCCAGTGTGGGGCGGAATATTCAGCAAGCATCCTCCAATAGAGGAGCGTCTGAACCGACTACTACAGCTTGAGAAAGATCGTAAAAGACTAGGGCAATCCCAAGAGTTAACAGAACCGTGAGAAGGAAAACCTATAAGGTACAATCACCTTCAGAAGATTCAGAGGGAGAATTATGGGTGGTAAAAAGAAACTCACTCTTAAGCAATCGGAAAAGATGCAGGAGAGACAAGCAAAGAAACAGTCTGGCACGGGAAAGGGAGGCAAGTCTGGTGCCGGTGGTGGTGCAGAAAAGAAAGTTCCCGGTGTCGTTCCTCCCGACCTGAGAAGTGAGAAAACTATTGGTGAAATCAAGAAATTGAAGGTTCTCACGCCTTACGCTGTGGCTTCACGATTCGACCTGCGTCTGAGCGTAGCCAGAGACGTCCTTGAAGAATTGGAGCAGAAAGGGGTTATACAGTACGTTTCAGGGAGCAGAAACATCAAGATATACAAGCCCCTAGACTAAGTTTTAAACGCAGTTTGAGACAGACATGAATTTATAAGGCTTAAATATTTTCTTCGAGCTTCCTTATTGAACAGTGATAGTCTATGATTTCGAGTAATAGGTCAGCCCTAAAGTTGAGAGGTGTATCTAAACGTTACGAAGACATCGTGGCTGTTGACAACATCGATCTAAATGTAGAACATGGTGAAATCCTCGGTCTATTAGGTCCCAACGGCTCAGGTAAGACAACCACCCTGAAGATAATCTTGGGTTTAGTTAAGCCAGACTCTGGGTCTGTAAACGTCTTGGGCATAGAGGCGACGGACGATCCTGTTGCCGTGAAGAAACAGGTAGGGTATGTTCCAGAGTCTCCGCGTCTATACGAGTTTTTAACTGGGTTGGAATACCTCGACTTCATCGGTGACATTTACGGAATAGCCATATCAGAGAAGAAGACCAGAATCGAAGAGTATCTGGGGGCTCTTGAACTTGAGGGAAGGGAAGGGGACATGATAAGCAGCTACTCCGAGGGGATGAAGCAGAAAATTGCGCTTATTTCAGCCTTCCTGCACAAGCCGAAACTGCTGCTCTTGGATGAGCCTCTAAGCGGTCTAGACCCCAGGTCGGCTAGAATCGTAAAAGACCTTCTCCGAAAACTAACCTCACAAGGAGTAACAACGATAATGTCAACACACATTCTGGAAATCGCCCAAGCCATGTGCGACCGCATCGCCATCATGAACGAAGGAAGACTGCTGGCTCTAGGCAACATGGAGGAGCTGAGACAGAAGGCGAGGTTGCCGGGATCAGACTTGGAAGACATTTTCCTGAAACTCACTGGAACAGAGGACGTAAAAGATGTAGTTGAGGCGCTTCTGAAATGAACTGGAAGAACGTTCTTCGGCTGATAAGCGTTGACATAAAAGCTGGTAGACTGATTAGGGGTCAGAGGCTAAGAAGGTATCGAGAGAACAGAGTTTTTCAGTACTTGTTGTATGGAGGAGCCTGCCTCATAGGATTAGCAATAGGAATAGGTGTCGGGAGCTTCTACACTGCAGTACCCGACCCCGAACTGAAGACCTTGCTATATCAGGGCATCCACAACCTTTTCCTATCCTTCCCCACCTTGGTTCTCATTTTCAGTGTGGTCTTCACTATGATGGGGCAGATTCAACGAATAGGCGTGAGAGTCTCTCTTCAACCTCCATACTGGTTGCCCATCACCTGGGAGGAACACACCCTTGCGTCAACCTTATCTAACCTCATTGGAGTTCCTTTGGCTGCGCTCATTTTGTTGGGTTCAACCATAGCTACAGTCTCCATCTTTCTAGGAGAAACACCTATCGCCATCTTTACGGTTTTTGCTTTGCTGGCTAGCGCCTTCCTAGCCAGCACTACGACGGAGATTTTCAGAATTCTGCAGGTGAGGTTTGTCGGAGCTGTTTACAAGTCTACTGGCAAGGCGGCTGTTTGGGTGAGATTTGTTGGTTCCTTGCTTTTTCTGGTTGTCTTCTACATAGTTTGGTTTGCCTTTACTTCTGGCGCAAGTTCTGTCGCTCTTATAGAAGCCGTTGCTGGTGCCCAACAGGCAGTTTGGTTTGTTCCCTACGTGTGGTTGGGAATGTCCTTAGCCTCTTTTATGAGTGGGCTGCTGGCGCAAACTGTGATTTTCTTGTTAGCCTCCCTTCTGTTCATCTTGGTTCTCTTTTATGTGGCTGTTAAGTTGAACGCCAAATTTGGGTTGTATGAGCCTCCGGCAATCACAGTCTCGCGAGGAGTCTACGCTCCAAAGGTCGGCTTCTTGGGAAAGCTTGGTTTTTCCTCTCTGGAGGCTGCCGTAATTAGGAAGGATTTTAAGGCTTTTACGAGACGTCGGGAACTCATGTACGTTTTCGTAATGCCTCTTGTTTTCATACTCATGCCGTTGATGCAGTATTTGGGAGTATATGGTAGACCCGTACCGCCAGAGGGTTCTCGGTTCCTTTTTGCTTTAATGCTTCTGATACCAGGCGCTATGATGGCTGCTATGATGGGTCTCATGATTATCGGTGAGGAAGGCGAGTCTGTGTGGCATTTCTTTTCTTCACCCGTCACGGCCCGCAGCCTGGTTAAGTGTAAGTACGCTTTGATAATAATCTTTTCATGTGTAGCAACGCTGGTGTGTGGTGTTATTGGAATTCTGATCGCCCGTCCTTCGCCAGACATTGCCGTGGCGTTATTAATAGAATCCGTGCTGCTGATCTTCGCTTTGGGCGCGGTTTCTCTCGGAGCAGGAATAAAGGGAGCGGACTTCACCGAAGTTCCGAGGCCCAGAATGGTCAGGCCATTAACGGCTTTCATCTACATGTTCTTATGCCTAGTTTTGGCATTAGCGATACTCTCTCCCCTTGTTCCGTACGCGATTACGATGATGAACCTCCCTTTCCTTGTGCCTCTACCTAATGTAGACCTTTACGTTGCAGTTTCCATAAGCGTGGTCATAGCCCTCATCATCAACTTTGTGTTCTACAAGATAGCCCTCAAAAACGCAGAGGAATTCTTGGTAAAGGCTGAGATTTAAACATGGAAATTGAACAATTATGATCGTTAGTCAGTTCTTTTCGTGAGTGCGCACAAAGATATATGATAGAGGGCAAATAGACTTTACTGTGGTTGAATTTCCTAAGAGAGTCTACACTACAGAAGAGGTTGAAAGAGCCCGAGAACTGATAAAAAAGGGACACAGGCATCGCTTAAAAATCAGGGGAAGCCCAGAGTTTAAACAAAAAGTAAAGGAAGCACTAAACCTTATAAAAACCGCCCAATACCACGATTTCCTCCGCACCTACATCCAACAAATCATTGAAATCGAAGGGTTCAGCCAACTCCGAGAATCAGAAGTTGCCGTTTGGGCGAACAAATACGCCGTAGAAGACCCGATTGAAGGCGCTGGCTTCCTAATCCAGAAGGCTCACCAAATGAAAGACTACATCGAGGGCAATCTCTACTACGACAAGGGAGAAATAAACGCTGTCAAGGGACGCATCCAATTCTTGGAGACACTGAAAAACAAGAGCAAGAACCAAGCCATGAAAAAGAAATGTGAAGAAAGTCTAAGGCGCTGGACTGAAACGCCTTTTCCGTAAACTAAATCTTCTCAACCCTGATTTTGGTCCCACTCTTCACTTTGGCAAACAACTCCAGATTCTTTGTGACTCGACCAAGAATATTGACTGGACCGTAGGGTTGTGACTCACCATAAAAAATGCAGAGGGCGCTTCCCATAGGCCAAAAGGCAATGGCACCTTTCTCCACCGTGGGTTTCGCTTTTTCCTCCCCAATTTTCACTGGAATCTCAAAGTATACTTCTTCTTTCCAGAGGGCGGCTCTCCCCTCCACTGGAAGTTTCCTCATGATGGCTTCTACGGTTCGGGGGGCGAGATAACGGATGAATTCGCCTTCTGCCTCTTCCTTGAAGCCTTCGACTATAAACTTTATTGGAACTCGAGAGACGCTTTCCTCAGACATGCCTTCATCTAACCTTTGAAAATCGTTGTTTCAAAACGTCTTCGAGGTCGGGTTTGCCTATCTCTTGAAGTTCGTATCTGGCTCTCACCGCAGACTTATTGATGTTTAGCAATTTTCGCAAGTCAACGGGGGTCCCTATAACAACAACATCACAAGGTGTTGCATTAATTGTTTCTTCGAGTTCCTTTATCTGCTCCTTGCCATAGCCCATGGCTGGAAGCAAATTTCCCAGATGAATGTATTTTTTAAAGGTGTTCTTGATGGAACCAGCCGCATAAGAGCGAGGGTCCAACAACTCCATTGCTCCCAGTCTTTGGGCTGCAATGGTTCCAGCTCCATACGCCATGTTTCCATGAGTTAGGGTTGGTCCGTCTTCAACGACCAAAACCCGTTTACCCCCTATGATTTCTGAATCGTCTACGGTTATTGGTGAAGCAGCCTCAATTATGGTTGCTTTAGGATTTACGGATTTTATGTTTTTGCGGACAGTTTCGATGTTTGTGGGGTCGGCTGTGTCCACTTTGTTTATGACCACCACGTTTGCCATCCTCAGGTTTGCCTCTCCAGGGTGGTAAGTCAGTTCGTGGCCTGGTCTGTGTGGGTCAGTGACTACGATGTGCAAATCCGACTTATAGAAGGGTAAGTCGTTGTTGCCTCCATCCCAAACGACTATGTCCGCCTCCTTCTCTGCCGCTCTCAAAATCTTCTCGTAATCAACTCCAGCGTAGACTACGATTCCGTTGTTGATGTGTGGCTCATACTCCTCCCTTTCCTCAATAGTGCACTCATGCTTGTCTAAGTCTTTGTAGGAGGCGAATCTCTGACAAACCTGTTTGTGCAGGTCTCCGTATGGCATGGGATGTCTAACAACGACCACCTTAAAGCCCATGTTGTTCAGTATGCTGCAGACTCTTCGTGACGTCTGGCTTTTTCCAGAGCCAGTTCTAACCGCACAAACCGAGACCACCGGAACTTTGGCTTTTAGCATTGTGTTGAGTGGACCCATTAGTCTGAAGTCGGCGCCGCTAGCCAACACCGTCGAAGCCTTGTGCATAACGTATTCGTGAGAGACATCACTGTAAGCGAAGATGACTTGGCTCACATTGTGTTTCTTGATGAGTTCGGGCAATTTTTCTTCCGGATAAATCGGTATGCCGTTGGGATAGTTGGAACCCGCCAATTCCTTTGGGTAGTTTCTTTTTTCTATGCCGGGAATTTGCGTAGCTGTGAAAGTCACAACTTCGTATTCATCGTTGTCTCGGAAGTAAACGTTAAAGTTGTGAAAATCTCTTCCAGCCGCCCCCATTATGATGACTCGAACCTTCTTCATGCGCCTTTTCCTCAGTAAAAGGTGTGACTCGACTTACGCTTCACTGTAATTTAAAAATTCCGAATGCGACTTTCGCATTGTTTAAAATGCCAACTAAAATGCTTGTTTAACTCTTCTTGGTGCATTCGATTAGTTTGGGGCACACCAAGCACTCGTCTGGTATGAGACGTTTTTTCAAGTTTTCGTAGTGGGGACACCCGAGGGAGGGCGTTGGTAGAGTTGGTGGGGTCAGTGGAGTCGGTGTCTCGGGCGCTGGACTTTTGGGAGGGGTGTCTTGAACATCCACTTCGGTGAAACAGCGAGGACAAGCATAATATATGTTTCCAAACGTGGTTGATAGGTCCCTCACTTTGACCGCTTCTCGAAAAACCTTCCCACAGGTGGAGCAGATGAAGTATTCATAAAGCCTTGTTACGTTCTCTACTTCTACTTCATGTCTTGTGGGTTCGTGAGAGTGCAAGTTGTCTTACCTAAAGAAAAAACGGTTCTGAGATTTCAAATACTTTCGTTCAGCGTTGTAATATGTCAAAAACAGATATTCATTTAGAGTGTCAAGCGAGAAACATCATTAAATACTCACTAAAGGAGCAATGGACGATGGATGTACTCACCATGAAAATCAAAAAGTATTTCCTATTAATCCCCATATTGACTGCGTTGCTGATGGCTTTATCGCTCGTATACTCCAAGTCGGTGCCTTCGATACCAGAGATTCACGTGGCGTATCATGGCTTTCCGTTAGAATGGCTCAAAATAACAACCCATATTTTTCCAGAAGGACCCGTGAATATCGAAATCATTCTTCTTGGTTTTGTAGTTGATCTCGTTTCATATTTTCTAATCTCATGTATCATTGTCTACGTAGTAGCGAGAACAAAACACTAGTACTCATTTCCGAGCAGAAATAAACGATTTCATTGCCACCGCGCTGGCATGTGCCGCAGTTTCGCCTACGTTCATTGGTTCTTGCACAGACCCTGCCAAGAAGATTCCTTTAATCGGGGTTTCGTGTGCTGCGAGTTGGGGGTGCGCCACTTTGAAGAAGCCGTTTTCGTTCAACGGAACTCTGAGTTGTTTTTGGAGGTCTGTGTTTGGTTCCAGTCCTGTTTCTAAGACGACGAGGTCTGCTGTTATCGAGAGGAGTTTTGAAGTTGCCTGATCGTAAACCTCGATAGTGAGGGACTTGTCTGGGAGTTCTCGGATTTCGGAGGGTTCGCCGTGTATGAAATTGACCTCTAATTCTCTCACTTGCCTGTAGAACTTCTCGGCGTGTTTGCCCACTGCTCGTAGATCGGTGTAGCAGATGTAGGCTTCGACTTCACGTCCGTGTTGATTCTTTAGGAAATGAGCGTGCTTCAGTGCATTCACGCATCCAATTCTGCAGCAATATTCGAGGTGTTGTTCGTCTCTCGACCCCACGCACACTACATAGACAACGCTCTTCGGCTTCCTCTTATTGTCAATTCTTACAATTTTTCCTTCGGTGGGTCCGTTGGAGCTGCAGAGTCTCTCATATTCCAATCCAGTGATTACATTTCTATAAATACCATACTTGTATTGACCAATCTTTCTCACATCGTAGGGTTTGAACCCAGTCGCAACAACAATCACATCCGCCTGAAGCCTTTCTTCTCTATCCTTCTCTTCGTAGTTGATTGCGTTTTCTGGGCAAGCCTCTCTGCAAGCAGTGCACGAGTGGTCCTTAAAGTATAGGCAGTTTTCCTTGTCAATGAGGTATCTTTGTGGAAATGGGAAGGGCGACGGCAGATAGATGGCTTTTCTGGTTCCTAGACCCATCTCATATTCCTTTGGAACATCGACTGGACACACCTTTGAGCACTCGCCACAAAGAGTGCATCTTTTCCCATCTACATATCGAGCCTTTCTAACTGTATCAACGCTAAAGTCTCCTATCGTCCCTTCAACACTTTCAATCTCAGAATAAGACATAGTCTTGATTTTCGGATGCTTGACCACACTTTGAACCATTGGTTTCATTAATTCAGTGGCGTTCTCTAATGTTGGAAACACCTTGCAAAGAAGTGGAGTGTGTCCTCCGAGGCGTGGCTTTTGCTCAACCAAATAAACACCAAATCCAACTTCTGCCAAGTCAACGGAGGCTTGGATGCCAGCGACTCCTGCGCCTATTATCAAAGCCGAACGTTTTTCACTCATTTGTAGTCACGCAACTAAGGTAATGAAATTGGAAATTGTCTCAAACTCTTATATTAATACCTATAGACGCTTGCGCTCGGAAGGTTTTTAAAATAAGGACAGTCTCTATGACTTTTCTAGAACATATGGAACAGCCGGTAGTAATCATCGAGGCTCAACACCATGACAGAAGAGGTTCCAAGCGTCCTTGACCTAATGACCAACAAGAGACCAGACTCAAAACTTCGCCTTCAAGCACTAACCAAGCTTGGTGAACACAAACCCCACAACTGTTACCAGTGCATCAAGTGCACAAGTGGTTGCCCAGCCATGAAAATGCTCGAGATTAAGCCTCACGAAATTGTGGGTTTGGTTAGACTCGGATTCGTTGAGGATGTGATCAATTCTGGAATTATCTGGGCCTGTGCAATGTGTCTAAAGTGTAAGGAACGATGTCCCCAAGAAGTCGCTCCTGTAGATTTGATTTTTGCGTTGAGGAATCTCGCGATTGAGAGAGAAGCAAAGGTTCCAGAGAGTCCTCTCCAGTCAGTAAGTATGATTTTGGAAACTGGCTTCGTTCAAAAGCCCATGGAAACCGTGACACGGAAGTTGGAGAAGGTTAATCGCGAAAAGTTGGGTTTGCCAAAATTTCGTGAGGCGAGTGAGAAGTTCAAATCCACTTTTATGAAGTCGTTGGAAGGCTCCTAGAGGTATTTGGCTTGAAGGTTGCGGTCTACTGGGGTTGCGTGATTCCAACCACACAGTACGCTTACGAAATGTCTGTCAGAGAGGTTTTGCCGAAACTCGGAGTTGAACTAGTCGACTTAAACGACGTTTCATGTTGTGGTGTTCCGCTCAGAAGTGTTAACACCTTTGCGTCTGTTTATCTGGCGGCGAGAAACCTGGCAATCGCAGAGAAGACTGGCTTGAAGGATGTGCTGGTTTTGTGTAATGGTTGTCACTTGTCATTTTCTGAAGCCCTCCGTTTCCTAAAAAACGACAAGGAGTTGCGACAGAAGATAGATGCCTTACTTATGGATGAGGGGCTTCAGTTGAAGGGTTCTCTTCGAATCTGGCATCTCGTTGATTTGCTTCACGACTTGATAAGAGAAGAGGCCATAAAAAACTCTGTGAGAAAAAGACTAGACGGTCTAAAATTTGTTTCCCAGTACGGTTGCCATATAATCAGACCCAGCAGACTCGGAAGAGTGGACGACCCAGAAAACCCGAAGAAGTTGGATGAGTTGATTGAGTGGTTAGGAGCAAAGACCGTTGATTATCCTGAAAAACTTGACTGTTGTGGAGCCCTTCTCATGTTGTCACATCCTGATGCAGCCTTTACCTTTTCTGGATTAAAATTGAAAGCTATACAGAACCTTGGGGTCGATGGACTTGTCAACGCGTGTCCTTCGTGTCACATGATGTTTGATATGAGACAGAAAAGCGCTGGAGCCACTGTTGGAGCCAAGTTGAATCTTCCAGTCTTGTATTATCCTCAACTCTTAGGAATTGCTATGGGAATAAAAGAAGAGGACCTGGGGTTGCATCTAAACCGAAGCCCAGTAGACGAACTTCTACAAAAAATACGCTAAATTCTTTCACGCTACAACCGACCGCTTTGTTACTTGAACGTTAGTTGCGCGCGCATATGTGCACGCGCAATTGAAGTCCTATGATTGACTCTGTTCAAGGATCTTTGGGTTTTGGGGTTCGTGTATCCGGAACAAGATTATGAGCGCCATCGGAGCTGTCAACCCGATAGCCAAGTAGAATGGCAACTGAGGAACTAGGTTGTAGAGACAGTTGCCCAGTAGCATACCGACTGCAGTGAAAATGTAGCCAATGAAGTTGAGGAACCCTCTTACTTTGCCTCTGTTTTCTGGTTCCACGAGATATGCGGAAAGGGTCATCGCTGAAGACATTATCAACAAGAAAACTATTCCGTTCAAGCACATTGAAATCATAATAGTGATAAAGTTTCCATTTACAAACAACAATAAACCTGAGGCAAGAACCAACGTTCCAAACATAAGCGGTTTTCTTGTTCCGATCGTGTCGATCATCTTTCCAATAGGGATAGAAGCTACCATCATTGTTACCAGTAGCGGAATGAAGGTGAGCCACCACAATTCCTCAGGGATTCCAAGATGGTCTCTTGCGTATACTGCATTGATAACGTTGACTTGCGCATATGTAAACATTAACATAATCTGAACTAGAAAGAGCCACAAGACTGATCGGGGCACAATCTTCCAAACGTCGACACAGCATTCTTTGACGGCTTGCGGGTAAGAGGAGATGAAGTACCTGAACCGAATAGGATCAGCGTTTGTAATCGTTTCTTTTAATCTTAGACGCCATATCGCTGCTATAAGAAAGAGGGACATTACGATCGAATAGACTATTCTCATACTCAGAATTAGTCCGAACTGTAACAAAAGAAGACCAGCAACTAAAGGACCAGGAGTGTTGAATGTTCCATGTATCATCTGTATCAGTGAAGAGCCCACTCCTCTGCGTTCCTCGGGAAGCGAATCTTGAACCATCGCAAAAAGAGCTGGCTGATAGATCAGGCATAGGCTGTGTATAATGGTTCCGATCAAGATAAAGTGCCATGTAGGGGCAAATGCGAAGAACACGTAGGAAAGTGCCAGACCAAAAGTCATAGTTGTTATGAGCCAGCGTCTTCCATACTTGTCTGCGAGATAGCCCCCTGGGAACGCAACGGCTGCCAGCGCAAGGAAATTAGCCATACCTATAATTCCCAGAGCCAATGGGAACTCTTTCCCGCCAAGAGCTTGAACGTAATACTGATAGTTTGGAACTGGCATTTCCATGGCAAGGTCCATGATGATCCAACTTATGACTAGGATCCTGTAGTTGCCTGTTATGAACGAAAACTCTCGCCTAAGAAAATCTCCTATTCCTATCAGCTTCACTTTTCCATGGAGCAATGAGACCAGATAATGCACGGGCGCAGATAATATAAGGCTTTGCTGCACGCGCCTATGATAAGGCTTTAATCATTGAAAGGAAGAAGATAAAATGCGCCTTCGAGAATAGGTGCTTCGTGTAGACATTTGCATTCAGTTCCAAGCTTACACGCGCGCATAGTTAATGTTACTTGACAACTAAAACTGGGCAAGCTACATGGTGCATTACTCCGTCGCTTACGCTTCCTAAAAGCATCTCCCTTATACGGCTGATCCCTCGAGCCCCCATAACAATCAGCTCAAAATCGCCTTCCTTTGCAACTCTGATGATTTCTTCAACCGTGTGGCCTTCCTTAAGCAACGTGTCAACCTTGACCTTTCCAGTTTTAACTCTTTGTTCGCCATCATCCAAAATTCTACTCGCAACTTTCTGAGCAATTTCAACCACTTTGGAAGCCTCTAGAGCGGTCATAACTGGAACTCCTGGTGTCGCCACGCTTGGTTCGGGCATCATAATAGGCACGCCAACGACTGAAAATACGTGGATAAGTGTTATCTTTCCGCCAAATTTCTTGGCTATTTGGATTGCGACATCTAAGGCTTTAAGTGAATGTTCAGAACCATCCAACGGAACCAAAATCTTCTGAAACAATTTCATCAATCCTATACTAGATATTGACGTTAAACCAAATATAAGTTTAAGCGCGCGCACAAGTTTTCTAACCTTTTAAGTTTATTTGGACTTCCAGAATGAGGTTGGCAACTTTCGAAAGAGGCACACACAAATCTTAAGAACATATTGCAAGAAGCAAAAATGGAGGCAGTAGTCATGCACCATAATGAAAAGATGCAGGTTGCTGGGAAGCTTGTGGATAGAATTGTGAGGACATACGGCGATAAGATTCTGCTCGCGGGTATTTATGGGTCTGTTGCGAGAAACGAGGACACCAAGTTCTCTGATCTCGAACTAATTTTTATAACATCAGAGCGAGTTCGGACTGAGGGTATGTCGCTGGATGGATATAGGGAATTCATGTTAAAAGACACACAAATCTTGTTGGAATTTAAGACTTGTGAAGAAGCTTTGGAAGAGATTGCCCCTAAACATCCTCATATAGGTCCATGGTGGCCCATCCAAATTGACCATCTACTCAGTCCTCTCGTATTGTACAGCAAAGATGGTATGGAGGAGAGGCTTCTGAAAGAGTTTAAATCTGCTTTGAAATCGCTTACTGAAGAAGACTTTCGCAAGGGTAGTGGCTGGGCATTGATTTGGATACATGGGCGACTAGGTAAGCTGAGGAACGCTGTTAACGAGGAAAAGCTTCCTAGAGTGATACAATCTGCCTTGCATTTGATAGATGCAGTAACATGGTTCGTCGCAATAATTAACAAACGACATTACAGGAGAACTGGCCTTCAAGCTGTTGAAGAATCGAAAGCATTCTCTAAGATACCAGAAGATTACTTCACTCTTAATTGAAACCTTGTGCTTAAGCAAAGACATGGAAGAAATGCGGAAGGCCGCCGAGCATCTATGGGAAAACTGTCTACAGCTAGCACGAGAGAACAGGATCGACATGGAGACCTACTACACCGTTGATGGGGTGCTGCTTTAAAGTTCATTATCACAGTATATCGACTTCAAGGAGTTCGTTTACACCCTGCTGAACAGAAAAATTGAAAAGTTAGGCTGTATTAGGATCAAACCTGACTTTTCACTATTGTTTCAACATAAGAATGCCTCATGCGCAAAGATCTGCTAGCATTTTTCAAGGATATACTTCAGTTCCGCGCACCCATGTTTTCTATGATAGAGCGGGTGATGTTCACAAAAGAACAAACCTTCCAGAAGTTTGGATTCATCCCACGTGGGCGGTTTTGCATTCTTGGTTGCTGGCTCCACATAAGGGATGTTATAGAAGTCTCTAAGTTCTTCTGGCAAATCTTATATTTCACATGTCCACTAACTCCTACCCTTCAAAACAAAGGGTGTAAAACATGGTAGATTTTAGCTTCACGGAAGAGCAAGAACTGTTTCGCAAGGCTGTACACGATTGGTGTGCAAAGAGACTCAACCTAGAAGCGGTTAGAAAGATGGACAAGACAGGGAAGATGCCTGACGGCTTAGTTAACGAGATGGCTGACTTAGGCCTGCTCATAATGACCGCACCCGAAGCCCACGGTGGAGCGGGCGCCGACTGGATAACCGCGTGCATAGCGGCTGAAGAACTGGGTTACGCTGACATAAGCTGTGCTGTACCCGTGTTTTTCCTAGTGCAGTCAAGCTGGGGCTTCGTGGTCGACCGATACGCAACAGAGGAAGTTAGAAACGCTGTCATCAGACCTGCAACAAAGGGCAAAGCCTTCATCGGCATCGGCACAACCGAGTCTGGAGGAGGCTCAGACGTTGCCGCCTTCAAGAGCACGGGAAAGAAAGTGGGCAACGACTGGGTCATAAACGGCGAGAAAATGTACATAAGCGGCACTGAAGAAGTGCAGAAGATGGGTGGAGGGTACTGGATAACCGTTCGAACCGCACCTGCGCCGCCAGGAGCGCCGCACAAGGGATTGACGGGTTTCTATTTGCCAATCAATGCGCCGGGTGTTGAGGTTACCAAGCGCTTTGACGATGTGGGTCGTATGGGCATCTCGACTGGCGGGTTTTCTATGAAGAATGTCAAGGTTCCTGACAGCTACCGATTGGGCAAGGAGGGCGAAGGATTCTACCCGACAATGGAAGGATTCGACCTAGCACGCTTGCTGATTGCTGCGGTTTGTGTTGGCGCGGCTCAGAGGGTACTAGAGATCGGTATTGACTATATCAAACAGCGCAAGGCGTTCGGACAACCAATAGGCAAGTTTGAGGGCATACAGTTTGAGTTGGCTGACGACTGGGCTGAGCTGGAAGCCATGAGGTCATTTGTCTATCGCACTGCTTGGATGGTGGACGAGCGCTACAAGCACGACAGGTTTACGCCACTCGAAGTTGTCAAGTATATTTCTGCGATAAAGCTGAAGGTGCCGCCGTTTGCGATGCGCGCTGCTGAGCATGCTATGGTTTGGATGGGAGCCTACGGCTACTCGCAGGAATGTCCGATTGACATGGCTTGGCGTGGAATCATGTCCTACGTTATTGGAGCAGAAGGTGCCTTGAACATTCAGCGCATAGTCATTGGCAGGGAGTTGCTGGGCAAAGAGTTCATACCATACAAATAGCCAACATTCTCTTTTTTCTTTTCTAGTAAATGAAACGATTGCTTTTAGCAGATGCTATCTTGATTTCGAACCAAAATATAGACTTCTGTCAAGTCGCTTAATCGTTTATTTGTATGTCTGCGTTTGCACACCAAGGTCTTTGAATTTAAATGGGATTCTTTTGGAGAAAGGAGCATGACCTAGGCGTTGCTCGGACACAAATGTTATAGCAACCGTTTTTTTAAAATATTAGTCTCTTTGGTTAGTGGTTTGATTGAGGCTTAAGCCGCTTTCGTATAAGGAGGTAATCAAGGCTCTTGGTAAGCTCGGCTTTAGAGCTGTTAGGCAGAGGGGCAGTCATATTGTGCTTAAAGGCTTCTTTAAGGATAGGAGAAGAACGATTGTTGTTCCTAAACATAGGGAGATCGCGGTTGGTACCCTTCGGGGCATCGTGTTTCAAGCTGGGCTTACCGTAGATGAGTTTCTTAAGTTGATTAAGGAAACCTAGATTTTTAGTTCAACAAGCATGGTTGCCACAGGCTCACCTTTGACGGCTCTTTCCTTCTCCCATGGTTCTGCGTTCTCAAACCAAAGCTCGAAGGCTTCCTGAAAATTCTTTAAGGCTTCGTCAACGCTTTTGCCTTGGCTGGCGACGCCTGTTACTGGGTCGATTGCAACGTACCAGTCTCCGTCTTTGTGTATTACTACACCAACTCTCAATGTCACGACCTCTAGGAGTTGGGTGAAAGCGACTTATTAGCCTTTATTCTATGCTTCATCGTTATAAGAGTAGTTCTACAAGAGAATATTGAATTTTTGGTGACCTTGTGAGGGATGTGAGGAAGACGACGAAGGCTGATGGGGTGCATTTGATGGCTGTTGGCTTTGAGTGGATTGTGCCAAAGGTAATAGAAAAATCCGGAATAAAGTAATCGAAATTATGGTTCTGTTAACTCTTCCGGACTTGAATTAGGCTTGAGCTTTAACTTTGCTTGTTATTTGCCCTATTCTTTTTAGACTTTCAACTATGTTGTGGGCTTCTTTGAGTACTATTTCTTGGTCCTCTATGCTTAAGCCCTTGAGCATTAGGTCTACGTCTTTATGTATCTGTTTTGCTGCATCGACGCTGCTCATGATACCCACTCTATTATTTTAGTTGGCGTGCCTACTTTTATAGTTTTAAGGTTTTTTCTTCTGTTAACTCTGTTCATAGATTTCTCGGAGCGAGGGTTAAAGTCATCTGTGTTCCATGAGGCAAGGTAGTCTGCGCCTAATAGAGTTGCTCCAGCGTAGTGCAGTAAGTCGCCTATTTTTAAGGGAGTTTCTTTTTGATACTCCTTGACAAGTAGAAGTAGGGTTCTTGACTGCGTATTTAGGAGCCAAATTCCACAAGTATCGATTGCCTCCATTATTCTTAATGCATCAGTTACTCTAAATGGTCTCCTTGCTACGCCTATGGCTAAGTCCATTTCTACAGCCTGCTTGCATGATATCGGCTCAAAGCTGAGATGTTTAATTTCCTTTAAGAACTCCTTTGTTTCGTCATGGAATAAGTCAAATGAGTTAGCTAAGGCTATTAGTGTAGAGAGCTCAAGATAAACTCGGACCACAATTGCTTTCTATCTCCAGTGGCTGCTTTTATGCTTTGATGTTGAAGAGTGCATTTAATGGCTGTTGGCTTTGAGTGGATTGTGCCAAAGGTAATAGAAAAGTCTGGAATAAAATAATCGAACTTATTTAGAATCTATAGTTAGGGACCGTTAAAGCCTATTGCTTCCCCTACTGCCATGAACAGAAACAAAAATAGTTTTGAAAAATGTCTTTTTCGTCTCTTAAACAGTAAAAGGAATAGTTCTTCCAAAATTCTAATATAATTGATTTTGACTATTTCCCTCAAAATCAGCCAGATTTTGGAGAGACCAAGTTTGTCAAGTTCACAATGTCTGTACCCAAAGTGTACTCATGTAAACGATGATGAAGGGATAACAGATCTCTGCGGATGTCATGTCCAAGACCTTATTAGGGCTATTGAGAGAAAGAAAAGGGAAAACCCAGATTTCTTCAGAGGGGAAGGACCGCATAAAATACGTGAGCATCTCACAAGAATCGAAATTCTGCAATTGCTCAATGTGGATGAAAGAACGATACGCAACATCGTTTCTAAAGCCAAACCTCCGTACGATTTCGAAATGACGACAATAGGGAAATACGAAAATGAAGAAGAAAGATTGAACCTTAAATGGGCGCAGTTCAAATCCAAGTACTATAACATGATTGAACCACGAGCGAAGGCGTTTTGCTCTGTTTTTTTCATACATTTCAATAAGGATGGCGCATTAGAGCTATTGTTGTTCAGAACAAAGTCAAAGCACATTGCAAGTGAACTAGAGAAAAAGATGGCGCCCTTCATAATTCCGCGGCTTAAAGAGATAGTTTTTGCGCAAGATGGATATCCTTTCATTGAGTGGGATCGTCATATTTCATATGAAGGCCATTACTATCATTATGAATAATCCAATCACTAGCGCGCATTTGGATATATTGAAACAGGAGTTGATGAATCACCTAGTTTGTAACAAGAAGCAGACTGTGTTAAAACTCCGCTTTAACAATAGGCTAAACTGATGAAGTGGAAGAAACAGCACTAGATTTTCTGCACTAGTTTTTCCCATATTGCACAATAGAATTTATTTATGCGACTATGCAGAGATGCCTCGATAAATATGATTTATAATGCGTTCAAAAAGGTATTTGCTACAGTCAGTTTGCAGAATGATGTCTTGGTTATTAAGGTCTTAGATGCCCACGGCGGGGTCACGGAAGAGTTGATCATAGAGTTGGAGCCAGAGGGCAGACCTGCAGCTACTAGGACTAAAGTGCCCTATATCATATAGAGATGGTCTGAGTTGGGACTACGTATGAATTTTAATTTAAAACACATTGTTGACACAATAACAAGTACATGTCCTGAACGCTTGATTCGTTTGATGAAAAAGCTGTATGAAACCAATGATCTGGAACGAGGCAAAGTTCTTCGTCACTTGGGCATTCACAGAAATACTTTCAACTACTGGATGAGATCGAGACGCATAGGTGCTGTTATACGTCCTTTGATTAAAGAGGAAGGAAGAGGTCGAGGTAAGCGATTAGAATTGAGCGACTTAGGAAGAAGTGTAATAGATGCATTGATCAGGGATGAAATTAGAAAATCCCTCCCAACTTTTAGAAAAGCATGTTTGACAACTATAGACGGCAAGATAGTCCCTTACATCAAGTGCAAGGCCATACCCGCAGAAAAAATTGATAGTGCGGCTGTTGCTATTCCAGTTTTTTTTCGGTAGCTCTGGTGTTGTGTCGTTAACACCCTCATCAGACACTATTCTGCAAGCATATTGTGGAACGGTAGTGGACTATCCTCGTCTCCTCAAATTCCTAGAGGAGTTTGAAAAATGTATAGACAATCTTCATGGGGGAATTAGGAGACAGTCTTGGACCTTAAGGTTGAGTGGAGTAATATGGCCTCTTGGGCAAAAAATGGACTATATCCTCGGCATATCTGCATATGATCTATCAAGACTGCTGCAATCTCAAGATTTAAAGTATAAAGCATATTTAGGTTGGATAATCGAAACATACGACAACGTGACTTACGCCATAGGAGGACTTCTTGGGCACTTAGTCGAAGTTTGGGCTTATTTACCATACATTCCCCAAAAACACATTTTCACAGTCGTAGATGCCCAAGGAAATGTAGAGCCCAAGACAAGAAAGATGTACTTTTCACATGCCCCAAAAGGACAATATGTTCACATTGGATCAAAAATTATCGAGAGGGAGGATTTCATAAATAAGACTATTACATTAGCAAAACCTCAATATTTTGTTCTTGCTGATAAAAATGATGGTTTCAAATGCACATATTCAATAATTCCTAAAGAGCCCAAAAAGTACACTTCCGCATTACAAACCTGCAAAAATGGATTTTGTAAATTCTTATCAAGCATGAGGCCACTCATAATATTGATGTCTACTATCGTCGACCAAGAAGATCTGGATAGAAGGATGCGGATTCTGTCTCTTGATGCTACGTTTGTTGTAATGAATATTAGCTTAGGAGTAACTCTCTATGCAATTGAAACTTATGCGGGTCTAGTTTACACGGAGGAATAACTCCTATGCTGAAACATATTTAATTGTCCAAAGCCTTTCGAGTAAAACGTGTTAAAGCCAACTGCATACCACGCTTCCAAGTAAGAGAATGCGCCAATGCGTTAGACATAGTAATAGTACGGACTTGCTTCTAACAAGAAAGAAATAGAGAAGCAGGTAATGCTAAATTGTGTGTTGTATTGTTTTTGTTGCGCTTAGGAAATGCTCCCGTTCCAGTTTTGTTTTTCCCTCACACTCCGCCAAGAGTCCAGCAGTAAGCAGAATATTAAAACAAACACGTATATCCCCGACCTTAGAGGGAATCTCAGCCAGCCAGTCAATGTGCTTCTCCTCGACAGCACCTGACTGAAACGCCCTTTCAATGCGCTCCATCAAAATCTTCTTAGCAACCTCCACACCGTAACCACCAAACTTAATCGGCAAAGCCTGCAACGAACTCTTCGCCCGACTTGGCAAACCAGAAATGTCCTCAAACTTATTACTAATCAGTACAAGCGTCACCCTAGGCTGACGATTCAAATAATAAACCAAAGGCTCCCTTTGCTTAAAAATCAAAGACTCAAACTCATCAATCGCAACAATAATCGGCTTATCCGCCCTCACACGCTCAAACTCCTCCTTCAACCTAGAAAACTGCCAACCACTCGACGGCACATCAACACCAACCGCCCGCACAATCTCCAACAAAGTAAAATAAGGACCCCTCGTCTTCCCAACATTCACATAAACAACCAAAACATCCAAACCCTTCGCTTCAACAAAAGCCCTCAACCGCTCCAACACATACCTCACACAGAAAGTCTTCCCAGACCCAGGCTTACCATAAACAAAAACATTCCTTCCAACACCACCCTCAAAAACATCCGATAAGCAAGCGGCTATAGCCCTCAACTCCACCTCACGCCCAACAGGCACACCGCAAGGAGAAGGAGACAAAGGCTGAAGCCAACCAACATCCCTAAAAACCGTGCTAGGCTTGCCAACACGAAACAGAGACTCAACAAACCCCACATCCGCATCCGCAACCACACAAACACCATTCACCACTCAAAAAAGTCAACCTAATAAACAGAAACGGCACAAAAACACAATATTACTAAAACTTACCTTATCTCAGCCCTAATAGCCCCTAGACCTAGGTATACCCGTCTCTGTCTCTCACTCTGCACATCTATCGCTAACCAGTCTTCAGCAACTTCTTCAACGCTGTTGCCAATGCTGGCACTATCTCGTATAGGTCGCCAACTATTTTGTAGTCTGCAATCTCGAATATGGGCGCCTCAGGATCCTTGTTTATGGCCACAATGATCCTGGAGTCCCGTATCCCAGCCACATGCTGAATTACACCGGAGATGCCACACCCAATATACAATGCTGGCTTGATTTTGTGACCCGAGAGCCCAACCCAATCTGTAAACCATTTTCTATCCTCGCATAAGGGTCTTGTATATGCGACTTGTCCACCCAGCGTCTCCGCCAGTTCATCAAGAATTTTGAAATCCTCTTTCTTCTCGACCCCACGACCACCAGCAACGACCACCTTCGCTTCTTCAATTTTGACTTTTGGCGCCTCAATTTTCTTGGTTTCTACAACCTCTGTTCTTGGTTCTTCTAGCTTTGTCTCTACCATAACGACCTCGCCTTGTCCTTCTTTGTGTAGTGGTTTTTCGAACACCCGAGAAGGTACGGTTGCGATTTGTGGATTGACACGACAGAGTTGAGTGGCGACAGCGTTTCCGCCATAAACCACTCGTCCCATCAACAGTCTCCCGTTACTGTCTATGCTCAGATAGGTGCAGTCTGGAACACACCCCGTTTCTAGCCTCGAAGCAAGTCTCGAAGCGAACTCCTTCCCTCTCCTCGTGGAGCCAAACAAAAATATCTCAGGTTTATACTGGCGGGCAAGATGAGTTAAAGCACTTACGCAGGGTTCTGAAGACCAATTTTCGAGCATTGGATTATCAACTACGTAAACCTTGTGAGCCCCATAACCCATGAACTCCTTAGCACCTTTTTCTACTCCACGCCCAAGCAGAACCGCAGCCAATTTCGTTTGGAGTTTCTGGGCTAACTCGCCTCCTTTTCCAAGCAGTTCAAGCATCAGGTCTCTGCTTTCTGAGAAAACCCACACTTCCCCACGTTGACTCACTGTCTTCACCTTCCAATGACTCCTTCCTTAATCAGTGCCTTAGCCAACTCCTCGGCAACCTCTGCGGTAGACTCACCCTTAATCAAAACCCTCTTTCTTTCAGCCTTTGGCGCAAGAACCTCCGTGACACGAATTGCTGAACCAGTTTCGCCAACCTTTTCTTTGAGAATATTGAGGTCTCCTGCGCTCCATGTGATTATTTCCTTTTTTGAAGCCTTCATGATAGCCATGAGGGATGGAATCCGTGGTTCATTTATTTCGCCCGTGACAGCCACCAGAGCAGGCATTTTTGCTTTTACCGTTTCGTAACAGTCTTCTAAGGTTCGTTCAACAGTTATGGTGTCTCCTTCAAAACCGAGTTTTCTCGCATACGTTATTTGTGGTATGTTTAGTCTTTCAGCTAGCCGTGGTCCCACTTGGGCTGAATAACTGTCGACCGATGCCTCACCACATAGAATCAGGTCAAAACTGCCTAATTTTTTAATTGCTTCAGCGAGTATGTAAGAAGTCGCTAAAGTGTCGGAGTTCTCAAAGGATTGATCCCTTACAAGATAAGCCTTGTCCGCTCCCATGGCTAATGCTTCTCGAAGAATCATCTTGGCGTCTTCTGAGGTAACTGTCAATACTATGACTTCTGATCCCGTTTTCTCCTTTAATCTTATGGCTTCCTCTAACGCGTTTTTGTCGAAGTCGCTTATCTTTCTCGGAGCGTCTAAGGTGATGAGGTGCCGAGTAGTTGGGTCTGCTCTTATTTGGGTTACATCTATCGCTTGCTTGACACACACGATAATTCTTAGCATTAGAAGGACCCTGCCTAAATCAGCGTTTATCTATGCTTACAAGATATAAGTCAAGTTAAGAGTTTTGGTGGACATTTAATGATGGACTTTTGTTCTCATCAATGACGCTTACGGACTTGGAACTGTTCACCCGCATAATCGGGGCTGAAGGCATCATTTGCGGATTAAGCACAGTATACCTAGCCATAGCTGAAGTGCTAAGCGAGATGCATGGAAAAACTGTTCTCCCAATCCAAAATCAATTCCATAAAGCATAAATAAGTAACAACCTTTTAGGTCGCACAAATCTTGGAAGGTTAAGAACGTGCAGACAGAATCTCTTCCAGTCGAACTAAAATACTGGCCGATAAAAAGGTTCATGGACATATACAGAAAATCACTTGACGACATAGAAGAGTTTTGGGACCAAGAAGCAAGAAAACTCGAATGGGACAGAGCCTATGATAGAGTGCTCGACTGGGATCCACCGTTCGCAAAATGGTTCCCAGGCGGAATGCTAAATGCCTCACACCTCTGTGTTGACAGACACCTAAAAACCTGGAGAAGAAATAAGGTAGCCATATACTGGGAAGGAGAAAACGGCGAAGAAAGAACTCTGAGCTACTCGCAACTCTATAGAGAAGTCAACCACCTAGCCTATGCACTCCAAAAACTAGGTGTCAAGAGCAGAGACCGCGTAGCCATCTACCTACCCATGATACCAGAACTCCCCATCGCGATGCTAGCCACCGCACGAATAGGCGCAATACACACAGTAGTATTCTCCGGATTCAGTTCAATGGCATTGGCTGACCGCGTGAACGACACAGAAGCAAAAGCGGTCATCACAGCAGACGGCGGGCTCAGAAGAGGAAAAATCATACAACTGAAGGGAATAGTCGACGAAGCCTTAGAAAAGACGCCTTCAGTGAAGAAGGTGATAGTCGTAAAGAGAACGGGCCAAGAGGTCAAGATGAAGGAAGGAAGAGACTTATGGTATCACGAAATCACAAGAGGTGCAGTAGACGTTTCTCCAGAACCATTCGAAAGCACCCACCCACTATACATCCTCTATACATCGGGCACAACGGGCAAACCCAAGGGCATAGTCCACAGCACAGGAGGCTACATGGTCTTCATAAACTCTATGTACAAGTGGGTTTTCGACATACAAGAAGAAAGCGTCTACTGGTGCACCGCCGACGTGGGATGGGTAACTGGACACAGTTCAATCGTTTATGCGCCACTGATGCACGGAGCATCTATAGTCGTACATGAAGGAGCTCCAGACTATCCGAAACCCGACAGGTGGTGGGAAATAATCGAGAAATACAAAGTGACAATTTTCTACACATCACCCACAGCCATAAGAATGTTCATGAGATACGGCGAAGAATGGCCCAAAAAACACGACCTAAGCAGCCTAACGATCTTAGGAAGCGTAGGAGAACCAATAAATCCAGAGGCTTGGATGTGGTATTTCAAAAACATAGGCGGCGAACGCTGTCCAATAGTGGACACGTGGTGGCAGACAGAAACAGGAGGCATAATGATCTCAGCAGCACCTGGCATAGGATTGGTTCCATTGAAACCCGGATCAGCAACATTTCCCTTGCCGGGCATAGACGCTGATGTTGTAGACGAAAAGGGTAAACCAGTATCCCCAAGCGTTAGAGGCTATCTAGTCATTAAGAAGCCTTGGCCCGGCATGCTGATGACTTTGTACAGGGATCCTGAACGATACAAGGAAGCCTATTGGTTTAGATTTCCAAACGTCTACTACACGGGCGATTACTGCATGAGGGATGAGGAAGGATACTTTTGGCTTTTAGGCAGGGCAGATGAAGTCTTAAAAATTGCGGGACACAGACTGGGCACTATGGAATTGGAAAGCGCAATTGTTTCTCATCCAGCGATAGCCGAGGCAGCAGTAATCAGCAGGCCTCACGAAATCAAAGGAGAGGCGATAGTGGTTTTCGGCATCTTGAGGCAGGGCCACAACCCAAGCGACGAGCTCAAAAAGGATCTAACAGAACATCTAAGAAAAACCATAGGGCCTGTCGCAACACCAGAAGAGGTATACTTCGTTTCAAAACTTCCAAAGACGAGAAGCGGCAAAATCATGAGAAGAGTTTTGAAGGCGTTGGCTTCGGGTCTGCCAATCGGTGATGTGACTACGTTGGAAGATGAGGCGTCTATAGAGGAAGCGAGGCAGGCATATGAAGAATTCAAGAAAGTAGTGACTCGATAACCACATCTTCTGCGTGGCGTTTGATTTACATTTTCTATTAGAAGAAACTTCTAAGTAGGTTATGCAGGTGGTGGTGGCGGAGGAGGTGGAGGAGGCGGCAATGATTGCTTCAAAGAGAGGTAAAAGTGTACAGACGCCACTGTGAAAACGACATTTAGAATCCAGCTTACCACAGCTCCGATATACGTGCCGACGACTGGGATGAGTGCGAAACCAACTCCAAGGACTATCCATACAACGATCACTATGATCACGAAGATGATAAGTTCCTCTAAGTTTTTGACAACGAAGTCAAACGACCTTTTTGTGCTCTCAATAGCATCTGTTCCCTCTACTATGGCAATTGTAATGATAAACAGGGCAACGGGAATCAACACAAACGTTATGAAGCAATAGCCGAGATAATGGCTGCTAGAATCAACGTGCCCATTCTACCAATAACAAGATTCATGCTTTTCTTAAAGTGTATGGAGCGTCCATCGATGACATCGTTGGCCATATTGACAATCATGCAGCTGGTTATGAATCCAATGATGGATGCAACAAAATACCCTAACCAAATTATCCAAAAATTGAGTACACAACTTCATAAAATCGTAGGTTCAAACTTCTTCTGGTCCACTTTTGATCCTGCGCGTGCTTGTATGACTTAATCTATCTGAGAGGTTTATTACATAATGGGCAAGTTGTGCGTGTGGATCCAAAAAACCCACCATAAACACAGTCTTTGCATATGAAATGACCGTTTGAGCACACTTTTCCTCCAGAGACGTCTTTTTCTTTTCCGCAAGCATCACATATTCTTGTTGGCAAGTGTTTTTCACCTTTTTCTAGAGGTACTCACCCATCCTTTTCAACGCGGCTTCTCTCTTTTCAATTGATGGATGCTGGATGCGTATCAAATAGTCTGTCTATCGCTGAAGAATTGCTTGGTTGAGTTTGCCATCTGTCCGCATAAGGAAGAGAATCTAACTCTTTCTTGACCAGTTCATCATTTAACAGCTCAATTCTTCTTAGGGCACTAGCTGCTGCCGTCGGGCTTGTTAATTCTGCCCCGAATGCATCAGCTAGATACTCCTGTCTTCTGCTAAGATGAAACGAGAGAGTTGAAGCTATTTTTGCGATAATTTTTGTTATGAATCCAGATATCACTGCGGCCCATCCTACCAAAGCCATCAGAATCCCGAACCCCGATTCTTCATCTGAGGAGGCCCGTGCACTGGCGGCTGCACCTATTACGCCAGCGACCGTTCCCAAAACTATGAACAAGTTACCAATTGTATCGAATATAGAAATCCAAGAAAGTACGAATGCACTTTTCAAGCAATCTCTGTTTCTCACATGCCCAAGTTCATGCGCCAAAATTGCTTTCAATTCATTTTCCTCGAATTTCCCATTCTGATAAGCGTCAACCAACCCTCTTGTAACACAGATCCTGCTGCCGGATAAACTGGCATAGGCAAACGCATTAATCTCAGGCGTGTCCATAAACATCAGTTTAGGCATCTTTTTGACCTCAGTCTTTTTGGAGAACTCTTCAATAGACTGTGTAACCTGCAAAGGTGCATTATCAAAAGGTTTCATGACTTTACGCAACGACAAAGGTGTCAGCACATAGGCTGAGAAAAATGCAAATATGAACCCAATTAAGAAGAACGCCGGTATCATTGAGATTGCCACAAGCGGCATCAAGAAGTAGATTGGAAACATCAAGACGAATGTAATCGCAACAAATATTCCAAATGTATAGAGCCAGTTTGTCAAATCTTTCTTCTTTCGCTCTCTGTCTAACAACACTTGGAAGAACTCGTTCCATGTTAGCGCTGCACCCTTTTTTGCAGATAGTTGTGCTCTTAACATTTGCACTCTTTTGTATACGTCTTCGCTTATCACAATAGTGGCATTATTTTTTTCATCCTTCATGCTCCTGACACCTTCAATCAATAAGACACCACCTAAATATAAAATTAATTTGCTTTTAACAACACATGTATTCACTCCAAAAAAAAGAGTTTGGGGAGACGTCCACAAGGACATCTTTTGGGAACAGTTAAAGACGTCGCTTTCACGATCGGAAAAGCAGGCATATCGTTGTATTTGGAAAACAAGAAAGGCGAAAGCCGAAACATCGCGTGGGAGGAGGTTCAAGCCGTAAGAGAGTTCATAGTCTTGAAGCCTGTAACTCAGGTTGCTGCTCAGCCAGAGCAAAAGACTCAGCAAACATGCCCAACGTGTAAGGGTCCACTTAGCTTCATCCAGCAGTATCAGAGATGGTACTGTTACAAATGTCAAAAATACGTTTAGACAGTTTCCATGCAGCAGTAGAGATCAAAAACCGAGAAAAATTTATATTCAAATGATGTTTCTACTGTTCCGAATTAAGTAGGAGGAGTGGTTGAGATTGTCTTCTGAACTAGCTGGAACTCCAGTTCTCATATTGCGTGAAGGCGCAACTCGGTCTCGTGGGAGAGAAGCCCAACACGCCAATATCATGGCGGCTCGGATAGTGGCTGAGACCGTAAAGAGTGCTCTTGGACCAAAGGGCATGGACAAAATGCTTGTAGACAGTTTCGGCGACGTAACCATAACGAGCGATGGTCGCACTGTCTTGGACGAAATGGACATTCAGCATCCCGCCGCGAAGATGATGGTTGAAGTTGCCAAAACACAAGATTCTGAGGTGGGGGACGGAACCACTACAGCAGTTATCATTGCCGGTGAACTCCTCAGCAAGGCTGAAGACCTCATTGGAAAGAATATCCACCCAACTGTAATTATTGATGGGTATCGAAAAGCGGCAGAGAAGGCTCTTGAGACTCTGGAAAAACTCGCCATCCCTGTGAAGCAGAACGAAAAGGACCCCCTAACAAAAGTTGCTATAACCTCTATGGCCAGTAAATTGGTGGCCGAAAACAAAGAATACCTCGCAGACATCGCATCTTCTGCAATTCTTCATGTTACTCAAAAAGCAGGTGAGGAATATAAAGCAGATGTTGATGACATAATGGTGGAGAAAAAGCCTGGGGAGTCTCTGAGAGACACGAAACTCATTAATGGCATTGTAGTGGACAAGGAAGTGGCTCATCCCGGCATGCCAAAACGCGTGGAAAAAGCAAGAATTGCTTTGCTGGATGTTCCCCTTGAGATTGAGAAAACCGAGTTTGACGCAAAAATAAACATTGAAAGTCCAGAACAAATGGACGCATTCCTTAAACAAGAAGAAGACATGATTAAAGACATGGTAGAAAAACTCGCCAAAAGCGGTGCCAATGTTGTCCTCTGCCAAAAAGGCATCGACGACTTAGCCCAGCACTATCTTGCGAGAAAGAACATCCTTGCGGCGCGCAGAATCAAAAAATCGGACATGGAAAAGCTTTCTAAGGCAACCGGAGGAAAAATCATTACGAATTTAGATGGTGTGAGCAAGGGCGACTTGGGCTACGCCGAATTGGTCGAAGAACGAAAAATCGGCGACGACAAGATGACGTTCATCGAGGGATGTAAAGACCCACGTTCAGTTGCCATTCTTATACGTGGTGGAACCGAAAGAATTGTTGACGAAGCAGAACGATCTATCCATGACGCCCTTTGTGTAGCGAGAGATGTGGTGGAAGAACCGAAAATCATGGCTGGTGGTGGGGCACCTGAACTTGAGGTTGCCAGACAACTCAGAGAATACGCAGAAACGCTTCCTGGAAGGGAACAACTCGCGGTCATGAGCTTCGCAGAGGCATTAGAAGCTGTGCCCATCACTCTAGCCGAAAACGCAGGTCTCGACCCAATCGACATAATATCAGAACTTCGGGCTCACCATGAAAAAGGTGAAATTTGGGCTGGAATCGAAGTTCACGAGGGTAAAGTAAGAGACATGAAAAAAGTTGGCGTCTTCGAACCACTGGCGGTCAAGAAGCAGATCATAAAATCTGCTTCAGAGGCGGCGTCTATGATTCTAAAGATCGACGACATAATAGCCTCTGGCAAGATGAAAGCTCCGCCAATGCCACCGAGGGGTCCTCCAGGAGGCCCTGGAATGGAGCCTTATGGTGCTGGAGAGTTCTAAAGAAACGCTGGGCGAAAAAAAGGAAGTTTCAATCGGCCCGCAAAAACTTACGCGCTTTGAAAAGGCCAGGATAGTGGGGTCAAGGGCTCTTCAGATAGCCATGGGCGCTCCCATACTTGTTGCGCCCTCAAAAGGTCTCTCGAATCCTATTGACATCGCTCTGCAAGAACTCGAAGTCGGGATACTTCCGATCACGATTCGCAGAACGCTGCCTGACGGAACTTATCAGGATATTCCGTTGAAGTGGCTTCTTCAAGACTAATTTTTCTCCCCTTTTTTTCTATAGAGTAGATTTGGTGAGAGGTCGGTTGGATCATGCCGAGAAGGAGTGGGAGACAGAGACGGGTATACCTGGGTCTAGGGAGGGGGTATTGGTGAGGTATATTGATGAACTTAGGACTTGGCGTGTAGCCACCTTTGTTGTGGCGATGTTGGCTGTTGCTGTGTTTTGTGTTCAGCGTTTCGTGACTCAGATATTTGATGTTGCCTTTGAAATCTGTATCTTTCATGTTCCCGCTGTAGCCGTTGTTGTTTATGTTTTCATCTGGCTTGGTAGAGAGAGGAAGGGTTGTTAGATTCGGCTGACATTGTCAACTGCGTGTTACGGGTTCCTTTGAGGTTGGTGGTGTGAAGCGTAGGCGAGTGAATATTAATCATGTTGAGCCTACTGAGTTTAAGGTGGATGTGAAGAAGGGTGAAGACGACGAGAAGGTTCCAGAAGCATTAAAGAAAGCAGGCAAACTGGAAGAAATGAAGGTGAAAGTGAAGCCTTCTACGTAATGTTATTATTAGTCATTTTATTGGAGGTATTTTTGTGGCAATTGATGCTTATGTTCTTTTCAAAGTTAGTTCAGGCACAGAGAGGGAGTCCAGTCAGAAAATTGCCGAGTTTGACGAGGTCTCACTTGTAAGCATAGTTTATGGCGAATATGACGTAATTGTAAGGATTTCTGTTCCTGATATGCAAGCGTTGGAGAGATTTGTTGGAGAGAAGGTAAGGAAAGTGGAGAATTTGCTGGTGACTTCTACTATGGTTATAGCGAGAGAGTACAAGGGCATAACTAAACGTAATGCAAAATGACTCTATTATGGCTAATTGGTTTAACAAATACAGACAAACTGGAAGAGGTGAAAACAAAAAAAGGCTATCCATATGATCAAGTGCTATTTGATTGACAGAAATAGAGGTTTCCAAACATTAGAACCCTAAACTTAATTATTCTTAAATACATAAGAGTTTTATTTTCTTCCTTCCACTATTGTGTGTACAAATTGATTTAAGAACCAACACTCACTTTAGTAGAGGATTTGATGTTCTTCATGATGTTCAAAAAGGTCAGCCTCTAAGAATTGCGAGTGTGAAAAAAAAGCGCAGCGACCGAGTAGCTGCAACGCGCGCTATGCCATGTAGGTTACCATCATGTATTCGATACCTTTCATTTTGATGTCGTGATAGGTGCTTATCGCACGCATCTATTATGGTGCCCTTTGAATTCTTTTCTGTAATGCCTTCCAGGATTTTGTGGTCAGGAAGCTTTCTTCCATGTTGCGAACCATACGCTCGAACTTGCGCATGGGTACAGAAAACGAAAGTGTGTTCTCTGGAATATAG